>SXGT01396391.1_pt1 | contig 69038 bp, 49 predicted proteins | sample 3176221 | NCBI WGS metagenome assembly SXGT01 (sample SAMN11356862, study PRJNA531348) | freshwater metagenome | isolation source: freshwater sample F1-120 | place: China: Fuxian Lake, Yuxi | collected 2017-12-25
GCAAGACATAATTCGTTACGCCCACGACTTGTTGGGTGAAGGTCTCACAGTTACTTGCAGTTTTTCTGATGCGGTACTTGCCCACGTGGCGTCCTCGGCAGTTCCTGGAATAGAGATCGTGCTACTCGACACACAGTTTCTCTTTGCCGAGACACACTGGTTTGTGCTCGTGTCGCGCGACCTCGCGGTGGTCGAGCATCTGGCCGACCGCGTCGCGGTGCTGCAGCGTGGTCGCATTGTCGAGGAGGGCCCGCGGGAGCAGGTGCTGCGCATGCCGCGGCATCCGTACACACGCGCGCTCCTCGACGCCGAACCGACTATAGGCACAAACACAACGGCAGGCCGATGAACTCGACGCACGTCTGAATGGTGCAGCCCGGCTCGTTGCACGGATAGGGCGCGCCCTGGCAGTTCCCGCCGACGCACTTGTCGGCGACCGTGCAGGCGTCGTCGTCGTCGCAGCTCCCGGCGATGGGCGTGTGCTGGCAGCCCTTGGTCGCGTGGCAGGAGTCGCCCGTACAGGGGTTGCCGTCGTTGCACGGGTCGATGGGCCCGCCGATGCACTGCTTGCCGGCGCACACGTCGCCGTTGGTGCACACGTTGAAGTCGTTGCACGACGCCGTGTTCGCCTTGTGCGTGCAGCCGGTCGTGGCGTGACAGCCATCGTCGGTGCAGACCTGCTCATCGTCGCAGTCGAGCTTGCCCGTCCCCGAGCACGACCCGCCCTGGCACTGGTCCCCAGTCGTGCAGATATCGTTGTCGTTGCAGCCGTTGCCGTTGGGCGGGAAGGTACAGCCGACCTTCGGCTGGCAGAGATCGCTCGTGCACGGGTTGCCGTCGGAGCACGGGTTCGTCGGCTGGTGCACACACCCGATGACGTTGTTGCACGCGTCGGTGGTGCATGGGTCTGCGTCATCGCACGAGAGCGCTCCGCCCGCCTTGCACGCACCCGCCTGGCACAAATCTGGCCCCGTGCACGGGTTGCCGTCCTCGCAGGGCGCGCTCTCGGCGACCGGGTAGACGCAGCCGTCGCTTGGGTCGCAGAGGTTCTGCGTGCACGGCTTGCCGTCGTCACACAGGATCGGCGACCCGCCCTTGCACGAGCCGCCGCTGCACTTGTCGACTTGCGTGCAGACGCTCCCGTCGTCGCACTTCTGCGCGTTCGGGGTGTGCAGACACTCCTTGGGGGTGCACGCGTCGTCCGTGCACGGGTTCAGGTCGTCGCAGGGTGCCGCGGGCAGGTGCGTGCAGCCCGCAGCGCCGCACCCGTCACTGGTGCACAGATCCCCGTCGTTGCAGTCGAGCGGTGGCCCCGCGACGCAGCCGCCGTCGATGCACACGTCACTTGCGGTGCACGCGTTCTGGTCGTCGCACGGAGCGCCCGAGGACTTCTCGCCGTAGCAGCCGTTCTGGGCGTCGCATGCGTCCTTGGTGCAGGGATCGGCGTCGTCACAATCCTTGGGTTTGCCGCCCGTGCAGTTGCCGCTCGCGCAGGCGTCCTCGGTCGTGCACACATTGCCGTCGTTGCACGGCGCCGTGTTGGGCGGGTTGAGGCAGGTCCCGTCCGCCGCGCAGAGATCGTCGGTGCAGGCGTTCAGATCGTCGCAGAGACCCTCGTCGGCCTTCTGGTCGCAGTCGTTGTCCTTCGTGTCACAGACCTCGACGGCCCCCGGATGAATCGCGCCATCGGTCGGCGCGCAGTCGGTCGCATCGGGCACGTTGTCGTTGTCGTCGTCGGGATCGCACGCATCCCCCGCAAGGTCCCCGTCGGTGTCGTCTTGAGCGGCATTGGCGACGAGCGGGCAGTTGTCGACGTCCTGCGCGACGCCATCGTGGTCGCAGTCCTCGTCCGTCGTGCCGTCGCAGTCGTCGTCCTTCTGGTTGCACGTCTCCTCGGCCGGGGTCGCCGCGGTGCACGCCGAGAGCCCCGCCGGACCGCAGGCGCGCCCTCCGGTGCAGGCTCCGGCGGCGTTCGAGCGCACACAGGTCGTCGCGAGCGCGAGCCCCGTGGCCAGCGGGCTGCAGATACACTCGCCTGCCGATGGAACGCACTGGGAGCCCGTCTTGCCGTCACCCAGGGGGACCGGTGCGCAGTCATACCCCGACGGACAGTCGGCGCCGGTCGCGTCACACGGGACGCCACAGAAGCGCCCCTTGGCGCCATGATCGATGCACGCGGAGCCGGGCTCCCCATAGTCGGCGACGCAATCGGCGGCCGTCTTGCACGGGTCGCACAGGTGAACGAAGCGCGGCACGCACGCGAACACGAGGTCTGCGCTCTGGTTCTGGACCTGCTTGCACGCATAGCCCGTGGGGCAGGTGTCGGAGCAGTTGATGGTGCAGACCGCGCCCGCGGAGGACGCCACGCACAGGCCGCTCGTGCAGTCCCCGGGGCCCTTGCAGGGGAAGCCGAGCGCGCCCGGCAGCGGGCCGGCATCCTCGACGAGGCCGCCGTCGGAGGGCACGTGCGCGTCGACGCTGACGCCGTCGGGGCGCACGTCGGCCTTCGCGTCGACCTTGGCGTCCACGCCGCCGTCGGCAGAGAGGGCGTCGGTCGGCGAGGACTGCGGCGGGTTGGCCGGGTCGCTCGTGCAGCGGGCGGTCAGGAGGAGCAGGCACACGATGGGAGTCAGTCGCATTGGAGGACGCTACCCGAAGCGGGGGCCGGTGGGCAATGCTCGCGAGAGGCGTCAGCCCGAGCTTCGAGGCCGGGGCCAGCCCTCGCGAGAGGCCTCCGCCCGGGCTCCAAGGCCGGAGCCAGCCCTCGCGAGAGGCCTCCGCCCGGGCTCCGAGGCCGGAGCCAGCCCTCGCGAGAGGCCTCCGCCCGGGCTCCAAGGCCGGGACGCGGGCTCGCGAGAGTGCGCGTCAGGTCGGCAGGGCCGGGGGTGCAGGGCGAGGACCGCCCGCAGGGCGACGATCGAGCAGGTCGAGGTACCCAAAGATGAGCGCGTCCAGGTTGCGCGGCAGGGTCGGGTCGTCCTCGATGTCATCGCGGATGGCCGCGCGCGCACGGTTGACCACGCCGAGCGCTCGGGACCGGAGAGCGCCGGCCTGCGCGCCCGACACGCCGGTCGACTCCGCCATGATGGTGGCTCTGCCGGAGAGCAGGTCATCGATGCCGTCTCCTGCGGCGACAAACTCCGAGGCCCACGTCGCGGCCGTGTCGCCGCCACTGACGGGGAGGAGCGCGAGGTCGGTGGCCAGCTCCGTGAGCTTCGGCCGATGCGTCCGGGCGCGGGCGGCCTCCGTCGCATAGCTCGCGGTGAGCTCACGGCGCTCGGGGACAAACGCTGCGACGATGCGCTCGGCCGCCGCACGGACCTCGGGCGGCGCGTCCGGCAACGCCAAGTACGCGTGACAGAGGTGCCACAGAGCGGCGCCGAAGCCATCGTGCCGCGCGTCCACGTGGCCGAGCGCCTCGGCGAGCGGCGTCCCGGAGTCGAGCGCCGCGCCGGGCAGAGACAGGATGTCCGTCAACGTCCGGTCGAGGCGGGGCGCGTACGCCCGGCCAGAGGGCGTGAGAAGGAGGTGGTTCCGCCGCTGCGTCTGAAGGAGGTCCTCCAACGCGAGGCGGAGATCGGCGATACGAACCATGGGCAAGCTCCTGGTGCTGAGGTTGTCGGGTCGAACGCGCGCACTTTAGGGTGGCCCGAATTGAGGGTCAAGAACCTCACTTTGGTCCAAACACGGCCGACTGCGCCACGGCTGTTCTCGCGAGCGGACTTGTGACACGGTGACCCGCCATGACGATCACCCTGAACGACCTTCAAGCACGCACGGCCAGCGCCGTTGCGCACTACTGGCTCACCCGGAACCGCCAGGACGCGCGCCAGACTGGGGCGGATGCAGACCGTGGCGCACGCGGATCGGTGACCGGCGGCAAGCAGATGGACGGCTTCCCCAAGCTCGTTCAGATGGCGCTGGTGGAAAACGGGCTCGGCGGCCTCACGATTCGGCGAGACGGCCCGTTGGAGCTGCCCGGCTATTTCCGGCCGACGAAGAAGTGGGACCTGCTTGTGCTTCGCAACGGCCAAGTCCTCGCGGCGCTGGAGTTCAAGTCGCAAGTGGGCCCTTCCTTCGGCAACAACTTCAACAACCGGTGCGAAGAGGCGATTGGCTCCGGGCACGACCTGCGCATTGCGTTTCGGGAGCGTGCCCTCGGCCAGTCTGGTCCGCCGTTCCTGGGTTGGGTGATGTTGCTTGAGGACTCGCCTCGGTCTCAGGTCCCGGTGGACGTCGCAGAGCCTCATTTCCGGGTGTTTCCGGAGTTTCGCGGAGCCTCCTATGCGAAACGGTACGAGCTGCTCTTGCGGCGACTGACGAGCGAGCGCTTGTACGACGCGGCGGCCTTGGTCCTGGCAAAGCGGGTGACTAGCCCGACGGCGAGCCACTCCGAGCCGGCTCCGGACCTCACATTGCGTTCCTTCCTTTGCCAGCTGATTGGCCATCTCGCCGGGCGCGTCGAGGGGACTCCGTGATGCAGCTCGAGCTGCCCGTCGCCGCACCGCTGTCGGCGGATCTCTACGATTTCGGCGTTCGTTCCTCGGGTCAGACCCACGGCGTGGTGCTCACGAAGCCCCACATCGTGGACCTGGTGCTCGATCTCGCGGGTTACACCGAGGATCGGGACCTGGCCACGCTCCGCCTTCTGGAGCCCTCCTGTGGGACTGGCGCGTTCCTCATTCGAGCGCTGGAGCGCCTCCTCACCTCAGCGCAGCGGCATGGGCACGCGGCGGCGGACCTTGCGCCATGCTTGCTCGGCGTCGACATCGACGCTGCCCATTGCACCGCCACGCGCGAGGCGCTGGCTACGGTTCTGCACGTGCAGGGCGCCGTTGATGCCGACACTGCAAGGGGCCTGGTCGCGGGCTGGGTGCGCCAGGCCGACTTTCTGCTCGAGCCACTGCCCACGGCCGACATCGTGGTGGGGAACCCGCCCTACGTCCGAGTCGAGCAGATCGCGCCAGCGCTTCAGGCCGAGTATCGCCGGCGTTTCGAGTCGCTGTTCGATCGCGCGGACTTGTACGTGGCCTTCATCGAGCGCGCTCTCCACCTTCTTGCACCTGGAGGGATCCTTTCCTTCATCTGCGCCGATCGCTGGATTTCCAATCGCTACGGAGCCCCTCTCAGGCAGCTGGTCACCGACCGCTTTCGACTCTTTGCGTACGTCGACTTGCATCAAGCATCGCCCTTTGAGGCCGAGGTCATTGCGTATCCGTCGATCTTCGGGATCGGGACCGGCCGAACGGAGCGGGTGCTCATGGGGCGGCTGGAGACGGCGACCGCAGAGGAATGCCAGGAGTTGCGCCGGTACCTTCGCGGTGAAGCGAGCCGGGCCGACGTCGCGAGCTACGACACCTGGTTTTCGGGCGCCGCGCCGTGGGTGACGAGTGGCCCCGAGCACCTGCGTCTCCTCCGCCGGCTGGAAGCCCAGTTCGAGACGCTGGAGGCCGATGGAGTCACGCGCGTCGGTATCGGGGTCGCCACCGGTGCAGATGCCGCCTATATCGTCGATGCCACAACGGGCGTCGAGGCCGACCGACTTGTGCCGCTCGTTCGTCGTGAGGATCTCCGCGCAGGTCGGATCGAGAACGCTGGGCGCTTCGTACTCAACACGTTCGGTGATGACGGGAGGGTCGTCGACCTTGGCGCTTTTCCCGGTCTGGCGGCCCATCTGGACCAGTTCCCGACGGTGCGCGCGCGCCACGTCGCCAAGAAGAACCCGACGGGATGGTTCAGAACAATCGACCGCGTGTACCCCGAGCTCGTGGGGCGTCCCAAGCTTCTCATCCCGGACATCGCGGGCTCGAATGAAGTCACCTTCGACGCGGGTCAGTTTCATCCGCATCACAACCTCTACTTCGTGACCTCGGATGCCTGGGACCTCGAGGTCCTCGGCGGCCTACTCAGCTCCAAGGTCGCCTTGTTCTTCGTGTGGTCCTACGCGGTGAAGATGCGGGGCGGCTACCTCCGCTTTCAGGCGCAGTACCTCCGGCGCATTCGTGTCCCCTCGCCGCGCTCGCTGCGGGCCGAGCTCTCGACGGCACTGCGCGACGCGTTCCGCGCCCGGGACTTCGCTGCGCTCGACGCCCTCGCGCTTGAGGCCTACGGGCTTGATGCGTTGATCCCTTTCGACTTCGTCGACACGCGCGGATAGCAGCGATACGCCCCAGTTGCGCCAGCACGAGCCAGAGCCGCCGGAACGCCTTCTGAGCAGCGCAGGAACGAGGAAGTCAGGAAATCAGGAGACCAGGAAGGGCGCTCGACGCCCCCGGCCTACCTCCTGTCCTCCTCCCTTCTTGCCTTCCTCAGCGTAAAGGACCTCTGAGTTGCAGCCGACGCAGGCCTGACTGAGCGGTCGCAGGGCGAGGCCATCCCTTGAAGCGCGCGGCCGAGTGTGAGACAGCCGACATCGGGACGGGCGTTGCGGCGCCAGGAGGACACATGGGAGCAAGGTCAGTGTGGATGGCAGGCGTCGTGCTCGCGGCGCTGGTGGTGAGCACAGCTGGGTGCGAGACGAAGCTCGACGACGGCAAGAGCACCGCCGCGACGACCGGCGGCACAGCCGCAGACGCGAAGGGCGACGGCATGACCGGCGGCATGACGGGTGACGCCACCACCGGCAGTGCGCCCACCGACCTCGCGACGGGCGGCGTCACGGGCGACGCCATGACCGGCGGGATGACCGGAGATGCCACCACCGGGGGCACCACGAGCGACGCCAGCACCGACGCCACGACCGGCGGCGTGACAGGAGATGCCATGACCGGCGGCACGACCGGCGGCACGACCGGCGCGGCCTGCCCGACCGCCGTGTTCCTCGACGTCGCGCAGTCGCCCGGCGCAGGCGCGGCCTATCCGAAGCCAACCCTGACGGTCACGTGCACGGACACCACTGTCGTGGTCAAGGGCAACGGCATCCCGCACTACGAGTTCGTGCCGATTACGCCAAACGCGCTGAAGGCGCAGAACTACACGTTCACGCTCCCGCGGCAGCCGGCGATGGCGGCGCAGACCTCGACCATCCCGCTGCTCGGAACCGTCGGCATCGCGGTCAACGGGCTGCCGTTCTATGGGCCGAACGAGGCGCAGAACCCGGACCCATACGGCGATCCGGTCTACAACGGGCTGCTGGACAAGTGCCTCGGCCACACGGGACCGAACGGTGACTATCACTACCACGCGATGCTCGTCGCCTGCTTGTCGGCGGGTGTCGCTGCGGGCCAGCCCTCGCCGATCGTGGGGTACGCCTTCGACGGCTTCCCCATCTACGGCCCGAACGGCTGCGTGGACGCGGCGTGCACGAAGGTCGTCGAGTTCAAGTCTTCGTGGGACAAGATCGGCGACCCGCACACCTATGCCTGGGACGCGCACAAGTTCACCGCCAAGAACGGGCCCGAGTTCCTCGACCAATGCAACGGCCGCGTGGGGCCGGACGGAACGTACCGCTACCATGCAACCGCGACCTTCCCCTACCTGCTCGGCTGCTATCGCGGGACGGCCACGGGCACGGGCGGCGCGGGCGGCACGGGGGGCGGCACGGGGGGCGGCACCGGCGGCCCGAAGGCATGCACCTCGACCGCCGACTGCACGGGCGCCTGCCCTGCCGGCTCCAAGGGCTGCACCTGCGCCACGACGCCCATGGGGCAGGCGTGCATCCCGACGTGTACGACCGGCACCGACTGTCCTCTGGGGCCCGACGGCAAGGCGATGACCTGCGGCGCCGGTGGGACGTGCATCCCGGCGGGCGGTCCTCCGGGCGGTGGCGGCGGTCCCGGCGGGCAGTGAACGACGCGCGCTGGGGAGCCATCGTCACGATGGCCCTCATGGCGCTCCTCACTCCCGTGTGCGCGCCGACCCGCGACACTCCCGTCGACGCCGCCCGAGCCGAGGACGCGACCGCTGTCGTTCGCTACCGCACGGACGTGACGCTCGGAGCCGCGCGGCTCGAGGCCGGCGTGCTCGTGGTTACCAACGACCTGGGCCTCACGTTTCGCCTGACCGACGTGTGGGTCGGCGACTACGCGGTCGCGCTCGTGCCCTGCGAGGCGGCCCGACGGACCGAGGTGCGCTGGCCCTCGGGGCTCGCATGGGCCAACCACGGCGAGCCGACGCCCACGGAGGTCCTCGTCGCCCTCCCCCACTCACTGCTCGCGCCGCCTGCGTCGGGTGACCTCGCCGTCGCCGCGCTGGAGCCCATCCGCTACTGCACGGCCTATCTCGGCACCCGCCGCGTGCGCCCCGACTGGGAGGGACGACCCTCGACGCCGGCGCTCGACGGCTTCAGTCTCGTGCTGCGCGGCACCTGGGTGCGCCCGGGAGAGGCCGCCCAGCCGCTCTCGGCAGAGGCCATCCCAGCCGTCGCCGCGCTCATCCCGGTCTCCATCGACGGAATGGACCGCTCCGTCACAGTGACGTTCGTCCGCGACCTGGGCCGGCTCATGGACGGCCTCGACCCGCGCGCGCTTCAGAGCGACGAGCTCGCCTACCGCGCGCTGCGCAACCTCCAGGAGCACGTGACCGTCACGGTCCGCTGACGACCGGGCTCAGGATCTGGCGGACCTCGCTCACGATACGGTCCTTCTCGACCGCAGTCTTCTCCAGGTGGCTCGTGACGAGCCGCTCCCGAAGTGCGACGAGCGCTTCACCGGCCTGGTGCAAGGGCCCTGACGGCGCGGCGCCGGCGGTGACGCGGTTCATCGCGTCGACGAGGCGCGGAGGACCCATCGCTGTGCCCTCGACGTAGAGCGCGTAGGCGCCGCGGGGCCGGTCGATGCCCGCGAAGAAGGCGATATCGCGCAGCAGGTAGAAGAGCCCGCCCCAGGTGTCGAGCGCCTGGGCCGTCGGCTGAATGGCGCCGGTGAGGCGCGCGTCTCCGGCCCAGTCGAGGACGCGGTTGGGGACCTGGGGTCCGCGCCCGATGAAGCGGCGCATGACGGCGCGCACGATCGACGCGGTGAACGCGGCGATGAGGCCACCGCCGATGAGCCCGACCATGGGGCCGGCGCGGGCAAAGATGCGCGCGGAGAAGACGAAGGCGAGCCCCGCGAGCGCGACCGGCACGACGAGCCCGAGGACGAGGTCCCGCTTGAGCGCACCCGCCACCTCGGCCGGGAGCGCGCCGCGATCGCCCTGATGCGCGCGGAGGAGCGAGCGCGCCTCGCTCACGCCGAGGACCGCGAGGAGCTCGGGGATGCCGGCGTCGAGCTCGGCGCGGGTGCCTTGGAAGAACGCCTCGAGCAGCGCCTCGTGGTCGACGACGACGCCCCCCGCGGCGAGCGCGGCCTCGAGCATCTCGGCGCGGCGGCGGGCGACCTCGCGGCGGGCCTCGTTCATCGTCGTGCCGTGCTCGCGCACGAGGTCGAGCAGCGGATCGCGGCCGATGACGGCGTCGGGCACGGCCATGCCGGCGACCGTCGCGAGCTCGAGGCGCTCGGTCGGCCCGACATAGTGCGAGATGACCGGCAGCCGCTGACCGTCGAGGTGCGCGGCGAGCCAGACGTGCACGTCGTCCGGCCGGCTGACCCGCAGCGCGACGCCGCCCGTCTTCTTGGACCAGCGCGCCAGCCGCGCGTCCGCCTCGACGGAGCTCGTCTCGAAGGCGTTCTCCACGGTCGCAAACCACGCGCCGAAGGCCTCGAACCGCACGCTGGAGGCGACGAGCTCCGAGAACTCGACCTGGGTGCCCCCGTGCGCGAGCAGGAGGTGATAGCCCGTCGGTGGAACCACCTGCGGCTCGCCGGCGAGGGTCGAGGTGTCCGTCGTCATGGTCATCGTGCGGTCATCCCGGCCGGCGCAATACGCTAGAGCGCCTTCTCGTGCAACGTGACGGGGACGACCGACTCCTGGCGCAGCACGGATCCGCCGGCGCCGTCGTCGACGAACATCGCGACGCGGAGCGTGGCGCGGCGACCCTCCCAGGAGTTGGGGAGACCGAACGTTGGGCGATCCTCGGGAACCACGAGGAAGACGTTCAGCAGGTAGCGGATGCCGCCTCCCGCGTCGAGCATCGGCCGCTTCTTGTGGCTGAGCTTCCCAAGCGGCGTTCCGTCGTCGAGGGTGAGCTCGGCAGTCACGGCCACTCGACTACAGCTCGACGGAAACGCGTTGGTACGCACCGCGGTGACCAACATCAGCTGCCCGGAATTGACTGTCCCACGGATAATAGGCGCCTCATCATCGTCGTGAAGGGTCCAATACGTCTCGTCGGTTGCAGCGCCGGCGATGTTGCAGCCGATCTCGAAGACGACATCGTCGGGCGGCGGCGCATCGGCAGGCACGCACGTCCCGAGTGAAGCGTTCGGCTCGGCCTGATCCCGCGCGTGGTCGCAGCCCAGGACCCCGAGGCAGGCGAAGGAAAGCAGCGAGCGGATGCCCGTACGTGCGGTCACAGTGTCAACTCCTTGAGCAAGAGCGACACGGTCCCCTCGTGGCGTGCGAGCTTGCCGCCAGCGCCGTCATCGATGGAGAGCGCCACGCGCAGCGTCCCCCGCTTGCCCTCCCACGAGTTCGGCAGCCCAAAGGCCGGGCGGTCCTCGGCGAGGACGAGGAAGACGTTGAGCATATAGCGCAGCCCGGTGCCTGCGCTGCCATCGATCATGGGGCGCTTCTTGTGGGTCAGCACGCCGAGCTGCTTGCCGTCTTCGAGAGTCAGCTCCGCCTCGACGGTAAAGCGCTTGCACTGGGCGGGGTAGGCGTTGGAGCGGGCCGCGACGACGAGCATGAGCGCGCCCTGCGAACCGCGCACGACCGTCGCGCTCCCGCCGGTCAGAAGGGGCGTGAACGCATCGACGCCCGTAGCGCCGGCGATGTTGGTGCCGACGTCGAAGACAAAGGGCTCCGGCAGCGCGAGGTCGCGGGCGGCGCACGTCGTCATGGGCTCCTCGGGCTCGACCTTGGGCTCCTCGCAGCCGAGCGCGCCGATGACCATAGCGATGGCGACGAGGAGGCGCATCGCGTGAAGTCTACGGTCCAGGGCGCCCACGCTCAACTCACGCGTCGCGTCACTTGCGGACGGCCTTGAAGGCACACGGGTTGCCGCCGACGAGGCACCAGCCGAGCGTCTCGGCTCCATTCCAGGCGCCCATGCACGTCGAGCCGACGCCGAGGAGCTGCAGCAGCAGCGCGTTACCCATGGATTTGCCGATGGCGCCGGCAAAGACCGGCTGCGCGGAGACGATGCTGATGCCGCAGTCGACCGCGGGGTGCATCTCGAAGTCGAACGCGGCGTTGGTGCAGTCCGTCAGCGTCCAGCTGCCCTGGACCCAGCCGCAGCCGTCCACCTTGAGCACGGCGCCGCCGTCGGGGCCGGCATCGGGCACGAGCGACCCGAGGCCGGTGCCCGCGTCCGTGGTTCCGGTGTCGGTCAGCGGCGTCCCAGCCGAGGCCTTGGTGTCCGGCGTGTGGGAGCTCGCCTCACAGGCGGCGATGGCGAAGGCGACGATGAGGCAGCTGAGCAGGCGCATGGGCCAGGAACCCTACACGCTGGCTGAGCCGACGCAAGCGACGAGGCCGCCCCGCTGCGGGTGCCTGAACTCACGGTGGCGAGGCCAGACACTTGCCGTGGTGCGGCCGCGCGAGACCCAAAGCGCGCGTCGCCAGCGCCACGAGGCCCTTGGACCCGAAGCGCGTGGGCTCAAACGGCAAGAGATGACGGGGCTGGGCCACGTTGGCAGCGGGATCGGAGGCCAGCCAGCGATCGGCCAGCGCGGGCGCGTCTCCGGCCAAGGCGGTCGCGCACCGCAGTGACGCGAGGATCTGGCAGTCGAGTGCGTGCCACGTGCGCTCGCGGGGATCGCAGTCGTCTTGCCCCGAGAGGGCCCCGGCGCAGCGCGGCTCCGCCTGCATGGCCGCGCGCAGCGGCGGGTCGGCGTCGAGCGCGGTCGTTCGGGCGCTCGCGATGCGGCCGGTCCATTGGAGCGCCACGGTCTGCTGCTCGTCGTCGACGCCGTCGATCCGCGCCGAGACGACGTCAATGAGCTCCGCGACGCGATCGAGCTCCGCACCCAGGCGCTTCGGGAGCTCGACGAGCTCGGTCTGACAGGCAGCGCGCGCCGTGTCGCGCTCGGCGACGAGCCAGGCACGCAGGCGAGGCGAGAGTCGCGCGCGTTGGCGCTCCGCACGCTGCACGCGTCGCCATTCGGTGGTGACCGCGTCGGCGCGGGTGCACGGCGCCTCGGGTCCAAACGCGCTCTCGAGAAGCGGCGCACGCTCGGCGTGGACGCCCTGGCGGCCGATCGCGCGGCGCACCGATGACCGCAATCGGTCGGGGTCGCTGCGTTCGGTACGCACGACGTGGGTGACGGCCGCCGCCGTCTCCACGAGGCGGCGCAGCTCCGCCTTGGCGCGTGCGATGCCCCGGCGCGCTTGCTCGACCTCGCACTGCGCGGCGTGCAGCGCGGCCGTCGCCACGCTCCGAAGGGGGAAGAGCTCCAGGCGCGTCGTCGGGCCACACGTGGCGGCGAGCGTAGCGAGTCCGGCGTCGGCGGCCCCGACCTCCAGCAGGGCCTGGCTGACCTCGAGCGGCTGCGAGGCCAGCGTCGCGCAGCGCACGCGAGAGAACGCACGGCGCGCTGCAGGAGCCTCGCCAGCACGCGCCGCGGCGAGCCCGACCTTGAGCCGCAGGCGGTCCCGCAGCGCCTCCGCGTGCGCGTCCCGGGGCGGAGACCGGCGCCACGCCGTGCGAAGCGCATCGACGAGCCCCTCGGCGAGCCGCGTGCCCTTCTCACGGACGTCCGCGTTCAGCAGCGCCGTGAGCGCCTGAGCCCGCGCCGCATCGGCGGACCGGCGCGGCACGCGTCCGAGCACCGCGAGGATCGGGGCCGCCAGGTCTCGCAAGGCTTGGACGCGCCACGACGCATCTTGGGTCGCGCCGTCTGCGGCCTCCAGGCCCTCGACCTGGTTGCGGGAGAAGGCCTCGAACGCCATGGCGGCGGCGACGTAGCAGACTCCGCCGACGAGCGCGACGGGGCCGGTCGTGAGCGCGTCACAGCGGCGCGTCCAGACGGTCGGACCTGCGCGCTGGTAGCCGTGGTCGCGCGCGAGTTCACGGAACCGCTCGAGGGCGTGCTCAGCGAGCTCCGGGCGACCTGCGCGGAGGCTCACCCCCACCGCGACGTCGGCTGCGCGTTGGGCCAACACCGGCAGCTCCAGGTCGAGCAACGCCTCGACGCGCAGCACGGCGCGCTCGGCTCGCCCGGCCGGCGCGGTCACGGGTGCCGAGAGCAGCTCGCGCAACGCCCGGTCGGGGTCGTGTCGCTGCAGCGCCATCACGGCGGGACGCAGCGCTGGCGTCGTCACCCTCCGCGCGAGGTCACCGAACGACAGCCGCCGCGCCGTCTTTGGCCGCGTCTCGGGAGGCGGACGCCGATCCGCGGCGAGGAAGCGACGCTCGAGCCGGGTGAGCACCGGCCCGGGACCGTTGACGATCAAACGCAGCAGCGACTCGGGCGCAGCCGCACCCGCCAGCGCGGCGAACGACCGCAATGGAAGGCGCTCCTGCTTGCCCGCCTCGGAGGCGAGCGCGAGGGCCCGATCGACGCGGCGGCCGCCGTAGGGCGCGGTCAATGTGCGCACCATCGACGCGACCGCGGTGCTGGGCTCTGGACCGCCTGGCGCAGGCAACGCCGCGATGGCACCCGCGACCTGCGCCTCCTCCGCGGGCTCCAGGACGCGCCCGATGGCGCCCGGGTGGGCATCACCGACGCGGGCGACCTGCGCGACGTCCGTCAGGCAGCCGCTCATGGCCACGCGCAGCTGCCGACCGAGGTAGAGCACCTCCGCGGCCCGAGTGGGTCCCTCGGCCACGACACGCGGGACACGCACGCCCTCGGGGAGGTCGACGGTGAAGCCGGGCTCGCGGGTGTCGATCGCGAGCGTGCGGCAGCGCAGCTCGACGACCGCCGCGGTCGCCGGACAGAGCCGATTGGCGGCCGTCACGGAGCCGACGTCGAACATCCCGGTGACCTGGAGCGCGGCCTCCGGGACGAGGGTCACGCCGCCTCCCTCGACGACCTCGTAGAAGCGGCCGGCTCCCGTGCGCGCCGGAACCACGGCGGTGACGGTGACCATGCGGCCCTCCTCGAGCACGCCGGCCTGTTCGAGTGGCGCGGCACCTCGCGGCGGAAACGCGCGCGTGGCGCGGGTGATGCGCGCGGTCCACGCGAGCCGCAGACAGAAGGGCCCGGTCCACTGAAAGTAGCCCATCTCCGCGCGGTCGTCGGTCAGATCGAGCTGACTGCGATGCACAAACCCCCAATGGTCGCCGAGCGTGACCTTGAGCAGGTCCCCATGCCGGCCGCACGCAAACCCGCGCTCGCCCCGCGCCACCGCGTCCACGCCGTCGATCTCCGGGGTCGCGGAGTGCTCCCGATCCAAGGCGTAGAACGCTGTGGGCTCTCCGGTGGTCTCGACGCCACGACAGGTCTCGGCAGGCACCGCCGTGGGCAAGGCGGGCACGGTGTCGGCCTCACCCTCGGGCTCGGTGATGGTGACCAGCTCGCGCCGTACGAGGCGCTCGGTGCGTTCGTGTCGGACGCGCACATAGCGCGCGCCGCACCAGTCGACCTCGCCGCAGGCAAGAACGGCGCGCAGGCCCTCGAGCCGCTGCAGTAGGCCTTGACGGCGCGCGCAGGAGCCAGCACCCAGCTCCGCCGGCGGGACGAAGGCGTCGGTGCGATCGGACTTGAGCGCGGCAGCCAGGCACGGCGGCGCCGCAGCCGCGAGAGCGGGGCTCGCGAGCACCAGGCACAAGACTACTGCGCGAAGCACACTCCACCCACGCAGTTGAAGCCCGGGTCGCAGGGATCGTTGCACTGGCCACAGTGCAGGTCGTCGGTGTCGAGGATCGTCTCGCAGCCGTTGCCGACCTCCGGAGCGGCGCCATCGCAGCTATCGTAGCCCGTGTCGCAGGTGCACTTGCCACCGACACAGTGCGAGTGCGCCTTGCACTGGTCGCAGCCGCTCCCGCAGGCGTCGTCGACGTCGGACCAGAGACCGCACTGCCGCTCGATGTCCTCCCATTGAACCGGCGCCTCGCCGTTGCCCGGACAGACGAAGCTCCCGCCGGTGCACTGGCAGCCGACGAAGCCGAACTCGTCGGTCGCGCAGGTGGCGTTCGCCGAGCACGGCGACTGGCAGCCGCCACAGTGGTCGGGAGAGGCGGCCAGGTTCGTCTCACAGCCGTCGACGTCGGTCTCGCAGTCCTCGAAGCCGTCCTCGCACGTGAGCAGGCACTGGAGCTGGACGGGATCGCAGTCCACGGCCGCCACGTGCTTTCCGGCTCCGACGAGCGTGGTGCAGTCATTGGTGCAGCTGCCGCACCGGTCGACGGTGCTGATGTCGACGCACGTCTTGGGCACGTCGTCGGTGCACACGTCGAGCTTCGGTCCGCACACGGCGCACGCGTTGGTCGTGGACTCACACCCATTGGTGGCGTCGAGGTCACAGTCGATGTGGTCGGGGTCACAGTGGCCTGCGCCGGGTATGAGCCGACACTGGGCGCCGTCGCAGGTCGCGCAGTCCGCCGGGTCCGCCAGGCAGCTCGCGCTGAGGTTCTGCAAGACCTCGGTGCACTTGACCCCGCACGCGCCGCAGTGATCGAGCGTGGTCGGCGCGACGCACGCGGTGGTCGTCCCCTGGCCACCGGTGCTCTCTTGGACGGGACAGTCACCTGGAGCGCACTCACACTTGGCCAGCGTCGGGCTCTTCGCGACGCAGAGCGCGCCCGTCTGCCCGTCCTCGCCCGGCGCGCACGCCGTTGCGCACGCACCGCAGTGCTGCGGCGTCGTGTGCTCGGTCTCGCAGCCGGGCACGTCCTTCTCGCAGTCCAGATAGCCGGCCTCACACAGCGCCTCACCGTCCTTGTCCGAACGCGCCACGCACGCGCGGACGACCGCGGTCTCGCAGCCCGGCTGCGCCGGATCACAGTCGGCGGTGGACTTCGCGCAGGCGACCTGACGGCGGTACTTCAGGACGCACGCGGCCGGCGCCTTCGCGAGCTGGCCGTCGGGCTTGGCGACATAGGCCTCGTAGGGCGACTCGCAGTCCTTTGGATTGGAGTCGCAGTCGGCAAAGCCGGGCAGGCAGGCGACGATCTCGTCGTCGGCCAGCGACGTGAAGCGACATGTCGCCGGGAGCGGGGCGCTGCCGGCGTTGACCCGCGGCACGAACGTGGCCTCACACGACGCATCGATTCCGTCGCAGCTCATGCGATACGGCGGACACGGGCTCTCCTTGGCGTCCTGGGTCGCGAACGTACACTTCCCGAGCTCCGTCGCAGTCGGCTTCCCCTTGCCATCGGCGACGAAGCGCTTGCAGTCCACCTGCTGATGCGGGAAGGCCGCGACGCAGTCCGTGTCGCAGTCGCCGCAGGTCGCCTCGTCGTCGATGGAGACGAGCTTCTCGCCGCACTTCTGGACGTTCGGGCTCGACCCGTCGAGGCAGCCCTCGGCCGTACACTTCTCATTGGCGCCGCACGCGTCTCCGCAGGCGCGGCAGTCGGTCAGCGTGCCGAGAGGAGTCTCGCAGCCCGCGCCCGTGCCCGGGCCCTGGGCATCCAGCGCGATGCAGTCGGCGCGGCCCTGCACGCAGCCGAGCGCGCACGTGTGGGTGGCCTCGTCGCCGCTGGCCGCCTTCGACTTCTCGCAGCGCACCTGGCCGTTGGCGGTCCCCGAGCTCGCCTGCAGCTTCGAGACGCAGTCGTTCTTGCACTTGCCGCAGTTGGACACCGAGTCGATGGCGACCTCACAGCCGTCGCTCGGCAGATCGTTGCAATTGGCGAAGCCGTCGCGGCAGACGGGCTCACACCGACCGCGCTTGCACTCGATGGGGTCCTCGGACTTGATGGTGTCGCAGTCGTTGGAGCACTCGCCGCAGTGAGCCGCCTCCGTCAGCAGGTCCGCCTCGCAGCCGTCCTCCACCTTGCCGTTGCAGTCGGCAAAGCCGGGGAGACACGGCAGCGGGCAGGTGCCGACCTCGGCGGTGCAGACGCCCGCCGCGAGGTCACAGCGAAAGCCCACGGGGCAGGCGGAGTCGGACTCGGTGCATGCGATGAACCACGCGCGGCGCGAGGCCTCCGAGGCATCGAGCTGGGCGACGTCGCGACAGACGAGCCGGATCGCTGCGGTAATGGCATCCGCCTCGCCCACGATGACGACGGTCTCCTCATCGACGGCCGCGCACGGGCCACAGAGCTTCTCGGCGAGCTTGGGATCGACCGTCAGCGCATCGGCCGCGGGCGCCGGCGGCGGCGTCACCGACCCGCAGCTCGCGCACAGCAGACCGACCGCAATGGCGCGCAATCGCCGCATGTCAGAACCGACCCTGCAGCACGAGGCCGCCGCTCGACGCCGGGCCATCGGCGGTCAGAAACGGCGTCACCGTGAGGCTCGACGCGCCCGTCTTGGGTGGCGCGTCGTCGACGGGCGCGCGCTCGGCGAGGTCGACGATCATCAGCGTGAGTCCCGCGATGACCAGCGGTGCCCCGACGGCGAGCGCGACGATGCCCACGGTCTTGAAGCCCTCCGACTGGTCGCGGAGCTGGTCGGAGAGCTTGCGATCACTGGCGATCGCCGCATCCGCGTCGGCACTGCGCTGGTTGGAGCGCACGACGTAGGCCGTGCCGAGCGCCGTCCCGACGAGCCCCACGGTCATGCCGGCCACGCCCGTGTAGAGCCGCCACCGCGAGCGATTGCGCCAGCGATAGCGCTCGAGCTCGCGGAGATCATCGCCCGAGAGATCGCCAAAGCGGCTACAACAGCCGGGCTCGCCGCCACCCGTGGCGCACGGGGTCGCACAGCCCTGCGCGAGCAGCGTGAGCACGAGGAGGAGAGCGGGGAAAAGGGACCATCGAGCGTTCATTCGGTGCTCCAGGGGGTGCATTTCGAGCTCGTCGCCGTGCCGACGCAGCACTGGAACTTCATGTCGGTCTTGACGGAGCCGGGTGCCTGCGAGCAGAAGTCCGAGCCCGGACAGAGCCGCACGCAGTCGGGACAGACGGCGCCCGTGTATTGCGCGTCGACGCAGTAGACGGCGCCAGCGTTGGGCCAGCCGTCCTTGACCCAGCAGGCCGTGAAGCCGGGCTGGCAGACGCACGCGCCCTGGTCGCACTGCTTGTTGATTGCGCAGGGCCCCTTGCACGCGCAGTTCTTCGAGTCCGACTGATGATCGAGGGGATCGCAGTAGCACGCGCCGTTCTGGCAGTAGCTGCCCTCGGCGCAGGGCCCCTTGCACGCGCAGTTGGCCACGTCCGACAGGTGCTGGAACTTGTCGCAGCACTGCGTCTTCGAGGTGCACTGACCGTCGCACCAGAGGGTGCCCGCCGGGCAGACGCACTGGCCATCCTGACAGGCGCGGCGGCCGTCGAAGCGCTCGGTGCAGTCGAGCGGTTGGCTCGCGTCGACGCCGCCGGACAGGAGGTTGCAGCCGCAGTTGAACGGATCCTCGAGGTGCAGCAGCGGATCGCATTGACAGCGGCCGTCGTGACAGCGCTCGCCGCTCCCGCACGGGCCGCTGCAGCCACAGTTCGCGGCGTCGCTGACGTGGTCCTCTGGATTGCACGCGCACGGCGAGGTGAGCACCGGGTCGCAGCGCGCGGTCCCCGTGCCGCCGGTGCTGCACAGGATGAAGCCGGCGGGGCACTCGCAGTGGCCGTTCCGGCAGACGGCTTGCTCCGGGCAGGCGCCGTTGCAGCCGCAGTTGGCGGAGTTGTCGAGGTTGGCCGAGTAGACGCAGAGGCACTCGCCACCGATGCACTCCTCGAGTCCAGGGTGGGGACACGGACCGTGGCAGCCGCAGTTGGCCTCGTCGTCGAGGTGCAGCTTGCGGTCACAGATGCACTCGCCGTCCAGGCAGCGCTCGCCTTTGGCGCATGGACCGCGACAGAAGCAGAGCGCGTCGTCGAGGCGGTGGTTCTCCGGGTTGCAGCAGCTCCCGTCGGTGCAGACGTGGCCGGAGTTGCACTCGCCGTTGCAGCCGCAGTTGAGCACGTCGCGGGCGTGCTCCCGGGGGTCGCAACTCTGGCCGGCGAAGCAGCGGAACTCCGCCGGGACCGGGCCGTTGCAGCCGCAGTTGGTCGAGTCCCGGGCGTGGTCGTCGGGGTAGCAGCGGCTGACCTCGACCTGATTGGCGCAGCTCATCGCGCTCAACATGAGAACCAGCGCAGCGCCGCGAATGCCGGTGGTGACCATCAAAAGCTCCCGCCCCAGACGACGACGCCGCCGCCCACCAAGGGCACGAGGCTGGCGCTCGTTGGCTCGCCGCCCGACGTGGGTCCGACTGCAAACCGATAGCTCGCATAGATGACTCCTGCAAGGCCAAGCGCTCCGGCGGCGACGGCGACGCCGATGCCGGCGTTGCGGCGCGTCTCCGCGTCCGCCGCCTCCTGCAAGAGCGCCTGGCCGGTCTTGCGGTCGTTGGTGCGTTGCTCCTCGGCGCGCTTGTCGGCCGCGAGCTCGGCCTGCTGCGCCGCGTAGACCGACATCCCCGCGCCGAGGCCGAGGAACGCGAGCCCACCGGCCATCGCGACCCAGGTCCACGGGCGGCGGACTTCGGGGAGACACGCGCGCCGGACGCTCTCGACCTCGGCCTGCTGGAGCGGCTCCCGCGTCTCCGGCAGCCGCGTCAGCTGCGCCTCGGCGGCGCGACACCGGCCGGCCTGCGCGAGCTGACCGGCATACGACACGCGGCAGCTGCGCTCGGCCGCGTCGTAAGGCGAGGACAGCGGCCCCAGCTCACCGCGGGAGAGGGTGACGGTGTCAAAGGCGTCGATCGCCTCGACGCAGCGCCGAAGTGCGGCCAGCGACATGGCGGAGTAGGCCGTCGCCCAACGGCTCAGCGGATGCTCGGGGGCGAGGAGGCGCCGCACGTGCCCGAACGAGACGATGGCCTCCGCGTAGCGGGCCTGGCCATAGTGGTCGACGCCTTGGACCTGGTGGCGTCGCGCAACCTCATCTCTAGAGTGCGGCTCCGTGCGCGGAGGGAGCCGCCCGAGTGCGCCGCCCGGCGCGAGCAGCAGGACGCACAATGCTGACACGTGACGCGTGAGGGTCACCGGCCGCAGTCCTCATACTTGGCGCCAGTCGCCGGGTCGACGAGCACGCGACACTTGGGCCGAGCGCGCGTCGCGGGCTCACCCTCGGTGGCCGGGGGTAGAATTTGCCGCACGGGCGCAGGCCGCTTGCTTCGAGCGACGGTCACAGGAGCGGGCGCCTTGGGAGCCGCCGCGGTCGTGGGTTCGAGCGCGGCATGGGCGTGCTCCGACTCCCGCCGGTCGCGCCGTGCGACCAGCTCGACCGGACGCGTCGGGCGTGGAGCGGCCGCGGCGGTGGCTTTTTGGGGCGCCTCCGGGGGTCGCGGAGCGGAGCCCGGCACTGGCAGCGCCGACACCGGGAGCGTCGCGAGCGTGAGCACCGGCGCCACGGTTCCGGGCTCGGCGCGCTGGAGGCCGTGCCACACGAGCCCGACGACCGCGCCGGCGGCAATCGCGCGCGCCAGACGCATCCGTCGCCGTCGTGCGCCGGAGTCCGTGGGCGCCGGACCCGAATCCACGTCGCGTATGACGGCCAGGGATGGCGCCTCCAGCGACGTCGCATCTAGCGCCGCGATGACCGCGGCCGCGTCCGGGTAGCGCGCAGCGGGGTTCTTGGCCAACAGCCGCAGCACGAGGTCCCCCAGCGCGCGCGGGACGCTCGGGTTGGCCACCGCCATCGGAATCGGGGTCTGCTGGGTATGCGCGCCGAGATACGCCGCGAGCGGGTTGGCGTTGGCGTCGATGCGATAGGGGTAGCGGCCCGAGAGCAGCTCGTAGAGCAGCACGCCGAGCGCGTAGAGGTCGACTCGGTGATCGGCGCCCGCGCCCTCGATCTGTTCGGGCGCCACATAGGGCGTGCTCCCGACGACCTGATGGTCCGCCGTCAGCCGCGCCTCGTGAGTCCATGGGCGCAGCGCGATGCCGAAGTCGAGCACCTTGACGAAGTCCGGCACGCCGAGGTGCTCCGACAGCATGACGTTTGCCGGCTTGAGGTCCCGATGCACGATGCCGCGCGCGTGCGCCTCGCCGAGGCTCCCGAGGATCTGGCGCGCGATCGCGACCGCACGCGCCGGCGGCAGCGCTCCGACCTCGTTCATCACCCGCAGCAGTGTCTTGCCCTGGACCCGCTCCATGACCATGAAGAGCAGCCCGTCCTGGCGCACGCCGAAATGATAGACGCGCACCGTGCTCGGGTGCGTGAGGTGCGCGAGGCAGTCGGCCTCCCGGCGAAAGCGCTCCTCGGCTCGAGCCAGGTCCTCCTCCGTCTCCACGCCGGAGCGACGGAGATCGAGGACCTTGATGGCGACCGGACCACCCGTCCGGCGATCGCGCCCCGCGAAGACCGAGCCCATGCCGCCGCCGCCGAGCCGTCCATCGATGCGCCAGTGTTTTCCGAGCTCGGTGCCCGGCGGGAAGTCGGGGTCGACGGCATAGGTGACCTGTTCACACGCCCCGCAGCGGCGCTCCGCCACGACGCGGTCGCAGGTCGGGCAGTAGCGGCTCTGCGGCTCCAGGCGTTCGTCAGCCAGCGGCGTCTCGTTTTCGGCGTTGCGGTCCACGGTCCCCCGACACCGAGGGGCGTACCACGGTCATGCGATCGGGGCAACCGGAAGGACGGCATCGGCGATGTGGCGCACCCCGCGTGGCGGGCTTCCGCTGTCGGCGTGTACCGACTGTGGCGCGACCTGGGCTACGCCGTCGGCGCCGTGCTCGCCGGCGTCATTGCTGACGCGCTCGGCCTGTTCGCGGCGATGTGGGCCGTCGCGGCGCTAACGCTGGCGTCCGGCGTCGTTGTCGCGGTGCGCATGACAGAGACGATACGACCTGCGGCAGGAGCGTTAGCGACCAAAGCGCCCGCCGCGAGGCTCGACACAACCGCGTCGGTAACCCACGCAGGTGCCGCGAGGTCAAACGCACGTGCCGCAAGACCAAACGCACGTGCCGCGAGACCAAACGCACATGGCGAGTAGTCCGAAGTCCCTGCCACGAGACCCAACGCACCGATGGTCAGTTCTGCGGCGCCTCGCGTTGACGTGACTTCAGAGCACGGTATCGTGAGCCCGTGGACTCGAGCGCCAACCGGGAGCACGTCGGGCGCCGATGGGCAACGGTTGCCGCTCGCGTCGTTCTCGACGTGCGGCCGGGAGGCGAGACATGAGCCAGGAAGCCATGCAGCGGTCGCGTGCCCTGTGGAATCGGCACCGGCTCGACCTTCGGAGCGAAGAGACCCTGGCCCAGCTCCTCGAGCATGGTGAGCTTGCGGCGGGGCGCGAGCTGTACGCGGTGGCCCGAGCCGACGCGGCTCTGCGCGAGCGCCTCTGTCGGGTCGTGCGGCGCGTGCCGCTGTCGTTGGGTCACTTCTGGCGGTCCGCGCTCGCGAGCCTCGGTGCGGACGTCGACGTGTCGGAGCCCCTTCCGGCGTTTCGGTTGGACGTGTAGCCTGCCCTCGTCGTCGAGCCGACGCCGCGACAGGAGCCCCGATGCCCGCAGCCGAACTGGACGCCTTGTTCGCCGCCTTGCCCGAGGACCGGCGCGCCACGCTCATGGAGGTGCGCGACGCCATCAACGCCGCGCGACCCGACGGCCTCGAAGAGGGGCTCCAATACGGCATGCTCTCCTGGTTTGTGCCACACACGCGCTATCCGGCGGGCTATCACTGCGACGCCCGGCAGCCCGTGCCGTTTGCAAGCGTCGGGTGGAGGAAAGAGGGCCTCGCGCTGCATTTGTTCTTCGCCTACGTCGATGGCGAGACGCTCGCGCGGCTCGTCACCCAGGCCGCGGCTCGCGGCATCAAGCTCGACGCCGGCAAGGGCTGCCTGCGCTTTCGCAAGGGAGCGGCCGTGCCGCTGGACCTCATCGCGGACGCGTTTCGCAGCACGACGGTCGACGTGTTCCTCGCGCGCTACGAGGCAGGCCTGCCGCCATCGGCGCGCCGCCGGCGGTAGGGGCGACGGTGGCGGCGCGGTGTTGCCTCCTGCGTTCCTCAGTTCATGCGTTCCCGAGAGCGTGTTGGCCGCGATGTCAGCGGGTCGATGGCGCGCTTGACGCTCGACTCGACGGAAGCCATACGCGGAGCATGATGGCTTGGAGAGGCGATTCGCGGATTTGGACAGAGAGCAATGCATTTGTTCGAGTCGGACCACGGGAAGGGTGCTTGCCCTACTCAGCCAAGCAACCTAATCGGAAGCTGATCGGGGGTTCCATGATCAAGGCATCTCGGATGCCCAGATTGACTCTGAGGTCGTGGTTCTCGAGGCGACTCGGGGCGATCCGGAAGCCGCACGTCGTCGACTCGAACGACTCGAAGAGATTCCCAACCTCGAGATCTCCGAGGCGGCGGCGACCCTGGCGGCTGCTTTGATCGAGAACGGCGCGCTGCCAGAGAACGCCGCGGACGATGCGATGCATCTCGCAATTGCCGCGGTTCACCACGTCGACTTTCTGTTGACCTGGAATTGTCGAGACATCGCCAACGCGGAACGCAAGCCGACCATACGCCGTGTTTGCGCGGAGCACGGTCTTCGTTGTCCGGAAATCTGCACGCCGCAGGAGCTGATGGGAGATTTTTCGGATGCATGACGAGGTCATCGACGAGCTGTGGAGAGCAAAGGACGCCATTGCCAAGGAGTTCAATTACGACGTGGTTGCTCTGGCGAGAGAGCTGATGAGGCGACAGCGAACCGCGGGGCGCAGGGTCGTCAATCTATCGGGGGACGGGGCGCAGCGAGTTGCCGAGGCGGACGCGCTTCCGTCGAGCCGCTGAGTGCCGCTGAGGCCGAACCCGACAAGCCGCAAGCGCGGCCGGTCTCACAGGAACGCAGGAAGTGACGAGGCCAGGAGGTGCCGCGCGCACGCTCCTTGACCATCTCGGCCACTCGGGCGATGGTATGCCACTGCAACCACACGGAGCGGAGGTCGGGATGCAAACACGAATAGGAACCTGGCTCGGAGCGATGCTCGTCGCCGCTGGAATGGCGGCGGGCTGCACGTCGGGAGGCGGCACGGGCTCGGGCGACGCGAAGAGCGGGACTGGCGGAACCTCGGGAGGCAGCACCGGTGCGACCTCGGGCGGCGGCACGGGCGGGACCGGTGGCACGCCTGCGACCAACTGCTCCGGGCGCTGCGGCGCGGCGGCGGCGAAGTGCGGTCAGCCGACCACGGCCTGCGCGCAGCTCTGCACCAACGCGACTGAGGCCCAGGTCGTCTGCGCGGAGTCCGCGGGCTGCGACTTTGCGACGGTCTCGAAGTGCTTCTCGAGCTCGGGCACGGGTTCCACGACGGGTGGCACCGGCACGACGACCGGCGGCTCCGGCAGCGGCACGGGCGGCATCGCCAAGGACGCCGGCGGCTCAGGCAGCAGCACGGGCGCCGACGCGGGCCCGACCGATCCCTGCGGCGGCCTCCCGCATCAATGCGTCTATGACGCGTTCTTCAGTACCGGCTGCGCCAAAGACGATCCAGCGCACCCCTACTACGTCGCGTGCTGCGGCGCCGAGCCGAGCTCCGCTCAGGGTTGCATCAAGAACCCGGGCGCCGGTTCGGGGTACTGCTGCGCCAAGAAGAGCTAGGAGCGTGTTGCGTATTGCCGGCGCGAAGCCGTTGGGCGGATCACGCGGCGATTTTCGCGAGGCGCGAAGCGCCGGTCAAACGGTGAAGGGCGGGCTGGATGCTCGTCCGAACCGTTTGGCGCGAGAAGCGCCAGTGAGGCGCCCAACGGCGAGTGACGGGCAATCCGCAACACGCTCCTAGCGAGCACTGTCGGCGACGACCATCTGAAGCGCGCGCGCGGCGAGACCTCGGGGGCTCTCGCCGGGACGCGCGACGAGCGGCAGGTCGGGGACGATCCCGGCGACGTCGTCGGTGCCATCGGCGCGCAGACGGACGCAGTTCGGCATGCGGAAGGCCAGGCGGGCGTGCGGCAGGACGAACGGCGTGTCGTTATCCGCGAAGCCGCAGCCCAGGCCCATCGTGCGGGCGCCGATGGTCTTGGCGATCCCGCGGTCCCGCATGAGCGCCGTGAACGCCTCCGCCGCGGACGCGGTCCAGCCGTCGGTCAAGACATAGGTCGGCCCGTCCCAGGCCCCGCGAACGTCATCTGCGGCGCTCGCCCAATAGAGCGCGGGCGCAGCGCGACGATCCAGGCTCCCAGGTGCCGCGTAGTCCAGGTGGCCGCTGGCGAAGCCGCCGTCGACGAGCCGATTGCACGGCACGGCGCGCCACGGGCGCCTTGTGTGCCAGACCCAGCTCAGATCGCAGGCCGTGGACAGCGCGGCGCGCTTCCGTTGCTCGAACGCAGCGATGCCTTGGAGGACCGCCGAGCGCGTAAACGCCGGGAGGTCCGCGTGGGCCGCGAGCGCGGCGCGCAGGTCCGCGAGCTGGACGTCAAAGTACGGCACCGAGACGGGACCGGCCACCATCCACATCGGCGCGGAGCGGACAGGAGCCGCGGTGAAGAGGCGGACGGCCCAGTCGCCGAGGTCGGTGCCACCGCCGTTGTCGCCGAGATCGACGACCGTCGCGGCCACGCGCCGCGCTTTCAGCTCCCGAAGCCGAGCGGCCAGCGTGCGTAGCCACTCGGCGTCCACCTCGCCAGCGATGGCCTTCCGGTTCGGCTCGACGTGCCGCGCGCGGAGCGCGGCCCAGACACGCTCGCAAAGCGCCGGGTACTCCGTGGCACGAAAGCGCGCGATGCGGACGACGCCGACTGGCACCTTGCCGACCTCGAGGACGCCGGCTCGGAAGGGGTCGGCGGTGCCGTCGGCGAGGAGCGTGAAGCGCGGCAGCGTCTCGAAGGGCAGCGAGAACGGGATGCGCGACATCGACAGGTAGCCGACCGAGGCGCAGGCGGTCTTGGCGTCCGACGCGAGCTCGGCCACCGGAGGCTCGACTACGTCACTCGCGGCTTTCGCGGGCACGGGCGTCCGAGCGAGGTGCCGGTCCCGAAAACCAGCGACGAACGCAACGAGGGCGGCAGAGGCCTCCGCGTCCGTCTGCGCCCGTTGAAGGGCTGCGGACGTGGCCCGGTCGAGCGCCGGGAGGTCGACCCCGCCCTCAGGCGTGCCGAACCAGGCGAGGTGCGAGTAGCTGCGCTCGATCTCGGCCTTGAGCGCGCGGAAGTCGCCCTCCCACGCGCCGCGGTCGAAGGGCGGATCGGCGTGCGCCCCGAAAGCCGCGAGCGAAAGCACGACGCCAGCGACACACACGCCGCGGCTGTTCTTCCGGTCTCGCGAATCCATGAAGGCATATCATGGCACGGGTTCCCGCAAAGAGGAATCGAGCGTCCGGACGCGCGGCTGAGCTCGACTGCGGCCTGGAGCTGTGCGCCACCATCGATCAAATCTGTGCACCTGATGGCCGCCCTTCCGTTGGAGCGCAAGGAATGCTACCACCCGCGCCGCGCGCTCCGGCGCGCGTGCCTTGGAGGTCGACACCCGTGGAGCCCCGTCCTGGATTCTTGGCCCGTCTGTCCGTGGCGTTCTCGGCGTTCTTCGCCGCGCTCTTCGATGGCCTCGTGGCCATGCGCGTCCGCCGCGCGCTCGCTGGCGAGCTGCCCGCGCCCGAGCCGGTGCGCGCGCCCGAGCCACCCGCGCCCGCCGAGCCCGATCCGCGCCTCGCGCTCCGCCTGTTGGCGACGTTGCAGCGGGAAGGTCGTCTCGTCGACTTCCTGCGCGAGGACATCGCGTCCTACAGCGACGCCGACGTGGGCGCCGCCGTGCGATCGGTGCATGCCGGATGCCGTCGGGCGCTCGACGCGGCGATTCCTGTCGCGCCCATTCGCACCGAGGCCGACGGCGCGACGCTCACGATCGACGCAGGCTTCGACCCGAGCGCCATTCGACTGACCGGCAACGTCGTCGGCGACCCGCCCTTCCGCGGCGCCCTGCGACATCACGGATGGCGCGCCACCGCGGTCACCATCGCGCTCGGCGCCGCCGGGCAGGATCCGCACGTCATCGCACCCGCGGAGGTCGAGCTCCCATGACTCCCCAGACCACGAAGCTCGCCGTCGGCATCGACCTCGGGACTACGCACTCCGCTCTGGCCACGGCGGAGCTGGACGCCGACGCGCTCCCGGCCGTGCTCGCGGTCCCGCAGCTCGTTCACGCCGGCGTCGTCGAGCCGCGCCGGCTGCTGCCGTCGTTCGTTTATCTGCCTCACGCGCAGGAGCTGCCAGCCGGTGCGCTCGCGTTGCCCTGGAACGCCGACGCGCGCGAGGTCGTCGGCGAGCTCGCGCGGTCGCATGGCGCGCTCAATCCGGTCCGGCTCATCAGCTCGGCCAAGAGCTGGCTGTGTCACCCGACGCTGGACCGGCGCGCGGCCACCCTGCCCTTTCAGAGCCCGCCGGAGGTCCCGAAGCTCTCGCCGGTCGCGGCCTCGGCGCGCATTCTGGAGCACCTGCGCGCGGCGTTCGACGACGCGGTGCCCGGGGCCTCGCTGGCCGAGCTGCCGGTGACATTGACGGTCCCGGCCTCCTTCGACGAGGTCGCGCGCGAGCTCACCGTCGAGGCCGCCCACGCCGCGGGGCTGCGCCACATCACGCTGCTGGAGGAACCCCAAGCGGCGATGTACGCCTGGGTCCAGAGCCTTGGCGAGCGCTTCCGAGACCACGTCACGCCGGGCGACCTGGTGCTGGTCGTCGACGTCGGCGGCGGCACGACGGACTTCAGCCTCATCGCCGTGACCGAGCATCAGGGCGAGCTCGGGCTCGAGCGCGTCGCGGTCGGTGACCACGTGCTGCTCGGCGGCGACAACATGGACCTGGCGCTCGCGCACACGCTCGCCCAGCGCCTGGCCGCGCCCGAGCACGGCGGAAAGACGCTCGACCGCTGGCAGCTGCACGCGCTCACGCACGCTGCGCGCCAGGCCAAGGAGCTGCTCTTTCTCGATCCGCTCAAGGCCACGCAGAGCCTGTCGATCCCAGGTCGGGGCACCGGCCTCGTCGGCGGCGCCATCCGCACCGAGCTCGGCCGCGAGGACCTCGTGCGCGTCCTGGTGGACGGCTTCTTCCCGTTGGTCGAGCCGACGGCGCGCCCTGAAGCGCCGCGTCGCTTGGGCCTGTCCACGCTCGGCCTGCCCTACGCTCAGGATCCGGCCGTCACGCGCCACCTGGCCGCCTTCCTGTCGCGACACGCGAGCACCGTCGGACACGGCCGCGCGCTCGCGCACCCGACGGCCATCCTGTTCAACGGCGGCGTCATGAAGGCCACGCCGCTCGTCGAACGGCTGGTGGACACGCTGACGGCGTGGATGCTCGACGACGGCGGCGAAGCCCCGCGCGTGCTGCCGGGCGCCAACCTCGACGTCTCGGTCGCGATTGGCGCGGCTACCTACGGCCGCATCAAGCAGACTCGGCGCGGTCTCCGCATCCGCGGCGGGACGGCGCGCGCCTACTATGTCGGCGTGGAGACGGCCATGCCCGCGGTGCCCGGCCTGCCCCCGCCCGTGCAGCACATCTGCCTGGCGCCCATGGGCATGGAGGATGGCGCGACCGCCGAGCTGCCGGGCGAGGACCTCGGGCTGATGGTGGGCGAGCCCGCGCACTTCCGCTTCTTCTCTTCGTCGACGCGCCGCGACGACGCGCCCGGGACCGTGCTCGGCTTTGGCGAGGAGCGCGACCTGGAGGAGCTGCCGCCCATCGAGACGACGCTCGCGCCGAGCGACGGCAAGGCCGCCGGGCAGCTCGTCCCGGTGCGTTTGCGGGTCGCGGTCACCGAGGTCGGGACGCTGGCGCTCGAGTGCGTCGAGCGTGACGGTCCCGTGCATCGGCTGGAGTTCGATCTCCGAGGACCCGACGCCGCGTGAGCGAGCCGAGCCGCGACGGGACGGCGCCGCGCTGGGTCGTGGGCATCGACCTCGGCACGACCAACATCGCGATGGCCTGCGCCGACCTCACGGGCCTCACCGGCAGCCCTGAGCGCGCCAGGCTGGCGGTCGAGGACGTCCCCCTCCCCCAGCTCGTCTCGCCGGGAGAGACGGCATCGCGCCGGCTCCTGCCCTCGGCGCTCTACCTGCCGGGACCGCACGAGCTGCCCGCCGGTGCGCTGAGGCTGCCGTGGGGCGAGGCGCAGAACGCCGTCGGTGAGCTGGCCCGCCGCCTCGGCGCGCAGATCCCGGGCCGCCTCGTGACCTCCGCCAAGAGCTGGCTTTGTCACGGCGGCGTCGATCGCACGGCCGCGCTGCTCCCGTGGGGCGCTCCCGAGGGCGTGCCTCGCCTCTCGCCGGTCCAGGCGACACGGGCCTTGGTCGCGCACCTCATCGCCGCATGGGGTCACGCGCACCCGGACGCGCCGCTCGGCCGCCAGGACGTGATCCTCACGGTGCCGGCGTCCTTCGACGACGCCGCCCGCGAGCTCACCGTGAAGGCCGCGCGCGACGCCGGCCTCGGGCGCTTTCGGCTGCTGGAGGAGCCGCTGGCGGCCTATTACGATCTCGAGCGCGTCGGGACCGCCGCGACCGCCCCGCTGCCAGACGAGGCGACCATCCTCGTCTGCGACGTTGGCGGCGGCACGACCGACTTCACGCTCATCCGGAGCGTTCGCGAGGGCGCCGCGCGCAAGAGCCGGCGCATCGCGGTGGGCGATCACATCTTGCTCGGGGGCGACAACATGGACCTGGCCCTCGCCCGGGTCGTGGAGCAGCGGCTCGAACAGCGCCTCGACGCGACCCAGCTCGCGAGCCTCGTCGCGGGGTGCAGGCAGGCCAAGGAGACGCTGCTGTCGCCCAACGCCCCATCGAGCGTGCGTGTCACGATCCCTGGGCGCAGCGCTCGCCTCATCGGGAGCGCGCTGTCCGCGGAGCTCACGCCCCACGACCTCCAGTCGCTGCTGGTCAACGGCTTCTTCCCCCGGGACGTCGTGCGGGCCGAGCCCCGACGCGATCGGCGCGCCGGGCTCGCTCAGCTCGGGCTGCCGTATGCGACCGACCCGGCCATCACGGCGCACCTCGCGGCCTTTCTCGCCGCGCACCCCACCGCCGACGGCGCGCCGCGTCATCCCGACGCGGTCCTGCTGAATGGCGGCGTCTTCGAGGCCCAGCCGTTCGAGGCCGCGCTGCTCGACGCGCTGGCGTCGCTGAGCCCCTCCGGTCAGCGGCCGCTGCGCCTGGAGCATGGCGCGCTGGATCTCGCGGTCGCCCGCGGCGCGACGTGGTTCGGGCTCGTCCGCCAGGGCTTTGGCGCCCGGGTCGCGGGGGGCACGGCTCGCGCGGTCTACATCGAGGTGGACGTCCCCGGCGAGAGCGCGACCCAGGCGGTCTGCGTCTTGCCGATGGGCACCGAGGAGGGCACCGAGGTGCTCGTGCCGCGGGAGCTGCATGTGCGCATTGGCACGCCCGTGCAGTTTGCGCCGCATGGGTCCACGACCGCGGGGCCGCACGCGGCAGGCGACGTGGTTACGGTCGATGACGCGTACACGCCGCTCCCACCGCTCGGGACGACGCTCGTGCGCGATCCCCGCCTTCTGCCTGACGGTGACGACGTCGTCTCGGCGCGACTGGCGGCCACGCTCACGGAGGTCGGGACGCTCGCCGTTCATGTCGTGGCCCAGGACCTGCGCGCGCGCTGGAAGCTCGAGCTCGGCATCAAAGACGGCGCCGTCCCCCGGTCCCGTGGTCCCACGCTCGCTCTGCCAAAGCAGCTCGACGCCGCGAAGGCCTCGGTTGTCGCAGCGCTGCGCTCTCCCGGAGACGATCCGCGCCCGGCGCGCCATCTCGTCCAGGCGCTCGAGTCCAAGCATGGCCTCGGCCCGCGTGAGCGCTGGTCGCTGCCACTCGTGCGCGAGCTGGCCGATGTCGTGCTCGGGCTGACCGACGTCCGCAAGCGCTCGGTCGACCACGAGCGCGTCCTCCTATGGCTCGTCGGCTTCGGCCTTCGCCCGGGCTTCGGCGCGCCACGCGACCCCGAGCGCCTCGCCGCGCTGTATCCCTGGTTTGCTCGAGGCTTGCTCGCTCCCGGCGCCAAAGACGACGTGCGCAGCCTGGACGCGTGGTGGGTCCTGTGGCGGCGCGTGGCCGCTGGCCTCGGACCCGCCGAACAGCGCCAGCTCCTGGACTCGGTGCTTCCCACGCTCAAGCGGGTCTGCAAGGTCGACCCCAAGCAGCCGCCCGTCGCGCCTCCGCTCGGCTTTGCGGAGCTCGTGCGCTTCGCGGGCTCGCTCGAGCGCCTCGCGCCGACCGTCCGTGCACAGGTCGGCGAGCTGCTCCTTGCGCGCCTCGAGGTCGAGGTGGGCGCGAGCCACCTGAGCTTCGCGCTGGCCCGACTCGGCGCGCGACTGCCACTCACAGCCGGCGTCCAGGCGACCGTCTCGGCCGAGACGGCCTCGGCGTGGCTCGAGCGGCTGCTCGCCTCCACTGCGCGACCCGAGGCGCTCGCGCTCCCGCTGGTCCAGCTCGCCCGCCGCACCGGCGATCGCGCGCTCGACATCGACGAGGACCTGCGCGACCGCGTCATCGAGAGGCTCACCCGAGCGCGTGTGCCGGAGGCGCAGCTTCAGCTCGTGACCGAGGTCGTGGCCCCGACGGCCAGCGAGGATGAGCAGCGCTTCGGCGAGGGGCTCCCCGCCGGCCTCGTGCTGCACCCGAGCTAGTCCGAGCTAGCGCCCTACCGGAACGACGAGCACCGGGCGATCGGCCACCTGAAGCACGGACTCCGCCACGCTCCCGAGCAGCAGCGTTCCGAGCCCGCTGTGGCCGTGTGAGGCGACCACGATGACATCCGCGTCGGTCTCCTGAGCCTCTTGCACCACGCGCTGCGCCACGTCGGCGTCGCGCACGACACGACGCGCGACAGGCACGAGCGTGTCGAGCACCAGGCGGTCCAGCGCGCGCTCGGCGTCGGTGACGTGATGCGTAAACGGCACGCCGGCCTCGGGCAGCCCTTCGGTGGTGTCGGGCCACGCGCCGCCCTCGCGAGGCAGAGGGACGACGTGGACGAGGTCGAGCTGTCGCGCGGCATGCTGGAGCAGGCCCACGGCAAACTGCAGGCCCGAGGCACAGCGCGTCGACAGGTCGGTCGCGAGCAGCACGCGCCAGGGCGCGGTCGTGCTCGGCCGCCGTGACGTCACGGGGACGACGAGGACCGGGCTGCTGACCTCGCGCACGAGCCGAATCGTGCGGCCGGCGTGCCAGCCGCCCTTGACCGAGGCGGGATCACTCGCGCCGACGCCCACCAGCAGCGGCTCGGTGTCGTGCACGTGTGACTTGACGACGCTGACGGGCTCCCCAGAGAGCCACGTAAACGCAGCGGTCACGCCGCGTTCGGCGTACTCCTGCTTGAGCCGATGGGCCCACTCGGTGTGATGGACCTCCAGCCCATCGGCCACGTGCAGCAGCTCCACGTCGGCGCGAGCGGCCTTGGCGATGACGCTGACGGCATCCGCCATGGTCATCCACTCGGATTCGAACGAAACGGCGACAGCAATGGGATTGGACATGACGCACGTCCTCCTGGAGGACAAGATAGCCCTCCCGGGTGAAAGCGCGAGGGCTGGTCAGCACCGGCGGAGCGCGCTATACCGCGAGGCATGAACGCCTTCGATCTTGCCAGCAAAGTTCTCTCGTTCGCCGTCGACGGTGCGCTGACGGTGGCCAAGCGCGCCGACCGCGTCTCGCGGCTCGCCATTCGGGCCTACAACCGGGTCGCCGAGGTCTCGCCCATTCCACTGCCGAAGGTAGGGCCGAGCGACAACGGCTTCGTTCCGCCCGCGGCCTACACCTACGAGGCCCCGCCCCGGGCCGCCAAGCCGCCGACGCAGGCCGCTCCCACGGCTCCGCCGAGCGCGGAGAAGAAGCCCGAGGCGCCGGTCAAGATCGCCCTGTCGAGCCTGGAAGAGAAGGCCCGCGCCAAGGCCGCGAGCAGCCCGGCCATGACGACCAAGCTCGAGGCGCCGCCCGAGGAGCGCGCCAAGACGGCGGAGGACCGCTTCTCACGCGACGCGCTCGAGAAGCAGACCAAGGCGGAGCTCCAGGAGATCCTGGACGGCGCCGGCGTCGGTTACGGCAAGAAGTTCAGCAAGGCCGAGCTCATCGACCTGATCATGAAGCTGTAGCTCAGTCTTCGAATACTTCGAAAGCGACATCGTCGAGGAACCAGCCCGCGCCGGAGGCGGTGGGCAGTGCGGTTTCGAATACGAAGCGTACCTGGACGAGCTTGCCTGAGACGCCGTCAAGCGCAGTCAACCGCTGAACCCACGCGGCGGAGTCCGTGTCACCGAGCGCGGCTAGGTCGGCAGTCAACGTCTTTGTGACAAAGCCGTCGCTAGAGACCTCGATTCGGCGCACATCGGCCGTCGAACTACCATCCCGCAGCGTCGTGCGATACGACACCCCGAGCAGGACAGCGCCGCCGTCCACCGGCCCACCCGTGAGGTCGAGCACCGGCGAGGTGATGGTCGCGGAGTAGGCCTGCGCCGGGTTGGGCACGAAGGTCGTGCCGTCGTTGAGATTGAGCGACCCGGCCCCGTTGAAGGCGCCGGGGTCCGCGGGCGTGGCGTCCACTGACCAAGCCACGCCGCCCACCGGAGCCGAGGCCGTCCAGCCGGCGAGCTGGCCATCGTCGAACGACCACTGGTGGAGGACGCCGATCGCGTTAGCGGTCACGATCGCCGCGTCCAGCACCGTGACCTGCTCGATGAGCCAGCCCGCGCCAGTGTTGGCCGAGGAGTCGATGGTGGCGCGGAACCGGAGCTTGAACTTCTTGCCGCTCAGCGCGGTCGCGTCGAACGCGGCGAGGCGCCACGCGCCGGGCGTGACGGACGCCATGACGGTCCCCAGCAGCGTGGGCGTAGTGGCGAAGTCGTCCGTCGACGCCTCGACGAGCAGCGCGTCGTTGGTCGCCAGGGCCGCGTCGGTGCCGTCGTAGACGAGGAAGTGCACCGTCATGGCGGTGGCCGCACCCGGATCGAGCCAGAAGACGCTCGTCGCCGTGTGCTCGCCAGCGCCGTAGGCAGCGCCATCTCCCAGGCGAAGCGAGCAGGCGCCCAGGTGCGGGCCGATGGGGGCCGGCGTCGTGCTCGCGGAGAAGCCTCCCGCCGCAGCGGAGAACGCCCACCCTGCGTCGGTGCACTCGATGGTCTCGACGGTCGGCACGGCCCGCACGGTGCAGCCGCTGATGCTCGTGAAGGCGCACTTGCCGTCCGCCTCCGAGCACGCGTCGGTCGTACAGACCTTGCCGTCGTCGCAGGACACCGGCAGACCCGCGATACAGACGCCGTCTTTGCATCCATCGGTCACCGTGCAGAGCGAGCCGTCGCTACACGGCGTGCCTGCGGTCGCGAACGGCTCGGTGCAGAGTCCGGTCTCAGGAACGCAGCTCCCGGCCGTGTGGCAGACGTCTTTAGCCTCGCAGCTCTTGTGCTGGCTCCCCTTGCAGCTGCCGCCGTCACACGCCGAGGCGCCGGTGCAGAGGTCGTTGTCGTCGCACGTCGCGGTGTTGTTCGGGTGGGTGCAGCCGAGCGTGAGGTCGCACACGTCGTCGGTGCAGCCATTGGTGTCCGCGCAGGGAGCGTGGTCGAGCACATGCTTGCAGCCGACGCCCGTCTCGCACGAGTCGATGGTGCACTCGACCGCATCTGCGCACAGGTCCGCGCCGCCGATGACTGACGCGCAGCCCGTGATCGGGGCGCAGGCCTCGACGGTGCACGGGTCCGCATCGGCCTGGCAGACGACCGCGACATGTGTGCACTTGGCTCCGGCGCCGCATGCGTCCGTCGTGCAGACGTCGCTGTCGTCGCAGTCGCCGTCGTTGGCGCACCCGACGGAGAGGTCCAGCGTGTAGGCGTTGGAAGAGCCTGAGAGTCCGTCGACGCGCAGCAGCCACTTCCCGGACTTCGGCGCCTTGAACGTGAGCACCTCACCGTCAGCGATCTGCAGCGCCTTGGCCGCGGGCACGCTCGGCGTCGCCGGATCGTAGACGCGCAGGTCGAGATCGCCTTCGGCCAACACGAACGTCGCCTTGGCCGTGAGCGTCTCTCCCTGGGCGATGTCGATGGTGTACCAGTCGAGATCGTAGGGGCAGACCGCGAGGTTGCTCGTCTCACCGAGCGCGACGGGCACGGCAAGCTTGGGGACGTTGTTGGGCTCGAGGTCGTCGTCGATGCAGATCTCCTTGACCGCGAGCGGCGCCGAAGCCGCGTTGTTCTTCTCGTCGGACTCGATGATGGCGTTCTTGTGGTCCGGCACGACAAACAGCGTGTAGCTGCCTTTGGGCGTCTCGAACGGCACGGTGATCTTGGTCGTGACCGGGAGCTTCGTCTTGCCCTTGACGGGGCTCGTGAGCGTCTCGGACTGGACGAACGTGTCGAGCGCCACGTCCAGCGTCGCGTCCTTGGACAGATAGAAGCCGACCTCGACGCCGTCGACGTCCGTGAGGCATTGGTTGATGACCGCGTAGCCCAGCTGCTCATTCTCGCCCTGGTAGACCGCGCCCGTCGCGGGAATGACATCCAGGGCTTGCAGGTCCATCCCCGCCAGGCCGTCGAAGAAGAGCGTGTAGTCGAACTTCTTGACCGAGCTCGTTGCGTCGACCTTGACGAAGTACGCGGTCGTTCCCGTCGCCGGCGCGGTGATGCTCTTGGTCGCGCCGGAGGTGCTGCCGTTGATGGTCGCGACGGACTTGCCCGAAGTCGGATCGGTGAAGATGGTCGCCTTGATCGTCGACTCCGAGGTGAGCTTGATCGTGACCGTCTGGCCCGCGGGCAGATCGAAGCGCATCCAGTCCACGTCGAGCTTGCACGCCGTGGCGAAGCGCGCGCCACAGCCGACGACCTGCGCGTGCTGGAAGTCGTTGTTGGTCTCGTAGATGTCCGAGGTACACACATCCGCGGGCAGCGGGTCGAGCAGCTCGATCTTGAGGGAGTACGTGTACGGCGCGGGCTTGCTACCCTTCTTCGGGTTGTAGACCCGCAGCGTGTACTTGCCGGCATCCCAGACGTAGGGGACGGTCACGACCGCCTTGCCCGTGGTGGCGTTCTCCAAGATGACGGCGCCGTTCTTGTCGGCAAACGCGAGAGACAGGGCGCCGCTCGCTGCGACGTAGGTGTAGCTCACCGTAACGACGAGCTTCTTACCCACGGGTAGGTCGAGCGAATACCAGTCCTCGAGGTCCGGGCACACACCGAGCTTGTCGTAGGTCGCCGTCTCCACCGGAAGCGCCCGAGCGGTCGCCGCGTCGTCGTTGGGCTCGAAGACGCCGATGTCGTCCACACACGGCGTCGAACCGTCGATGGTGACCGACGGCGAGAGCGCGTCGTTGTTGTCCTCGTTGACCTCGACGACGGTGTTGCCATCATCGACGCGCACGCCGACCTGGAAGGTGCCCGCGCCAATATTGGGGGGCAGCAGGAACTTCTCGTGCCGCGCCACCGCGACCGCGCCACCGAAGTCGGTGACGGTCGCGGTCCCGATCTTGACGTCGTTTAGCGGGTCGATCGTGGGTCCGTCGGTGAGATAGAATGACACGTTCACCGTGCCGGCCGGGGTCTTCCCGAGGTTCACGAGCTTCCAGTCGACGTAGATGACGCCGCCCGGGAACGTCGTCGTCGGCGTCGCGTCGACCTTGGCCGCGCGCAGGTCGATGCCATCGAAGGGCGGCGTGACCTCGATCGTGAGGTCGTAATGCGCCTCGGTGCCCTTGACCTTGGGGTAGACGCGGAGCCGGTAGTCGCCTCCCTCGGGAACGACGAACGCGAGCACCGTGTCCGTGCTGCCGGGCAGCGCGCTCGTGTCGAGCAACGCGCTCTTGCTGTCCATGAGGCTGAGGTCCAGATCCGTCGGCTTGAGAGCCGCGCCCGTCAGCGAGTTGGGATCGAGCGTCGCTTTGGAATTGAGCGTCACGATGATGGTGTTCTGCGCCGGCACCGGCACCGTGTACCAGTCCTCCTCGTTGCAGCCGCCGAGGTCCTTGGTCACGCCCACCGGGAGCACCTTGGCCTGCTCCTGCACGTCGTTCGGCTCGAAGCCGTCCTCGAAGCAGCCGCCCTTCGGGTTGATGACCGTGAGCGGATCGCCCGCGAGCAGCCAGTTGTTGGACGCGTCCTGCTCGCCGGCCAGCACGCCCTTGCAGTCACTGACGACGCCCACGTAGTAGGTGCCGATCGTGTGATCGAGCGCCAACGGAAGCACGACCTTGTCGGTCCGCGAGGTCTTCTCCTTGCCGAGGATCTGCGTGACCGCAAACGAACCAATGACGATGTCCTTCTTGCTGTCGATTTCCGACTTGCTGGTCTTGTTATCGGTCGAAAGCACCACACAGAACGTGACCCCCGCGGCGGTCGAGGTGGAGATCCCGGCCTGCTTGACCACGTTCTGGTATTCGTAGGTCACCTTGATGCTCTGCCCCGCGTCCTGCGCGCCCGGCTCGAAGCTCACGGAGTTGATGCCCACGTCCGTGTAGGACTTGGAGTTGACGAGCACCTTCTGGGCGTTGGACTTGAGGTTGTTGCCCTCGTCGAGCTCGCTGATCTCGTTGTTTGGATCCAGCCGCGCGAGGCAGTAGTACTCAATCAGCGGCAACTGGTTGGAGACCTTGGCGATCTTGGTGATGTGCACCGTCTGCCCGGCTGCGATGGGCGGCAGACCGTTGCACTCTTTGTCACTGGCTCCCGTGCAGAGCTCGTACTTGGTCGCCGGAGTGGGCGCAGGCGTCTCGGACAGGTCGAACTCGAAGTCCCAGGCGGGCGACTCGGTGTTGCCGAGGTTCGTCACGTCCATGTCGAGCACGATGGGACCGTTCCACACGGCGTCGGTCGGCGTGCAGGTCAGCGCCGTGATGGTGAGGTCGACGCCCTTCGTCTCCTTGTAGAGCACGTCGAAGCACGTCGCAGACGAGGCGACGTTGTTGGTCTCGTTCTTCTCGCTCACGATCTTGCCATCGTCTACTTCGGCGACGAGGCAGTAGTTGCCATCCTTCATGCCCTTCGGGATGGGCCAGCTGCGCGCGACCGGCACCTCGGAGCCTGGATTGAGCGAGAAGATGATGGTGCCCGTCTTGTCGGTGATGAGCTGGCAGTCGGGCCCCGGCGTCGTCGTCGGGCACACCGAGATGGTGTAAGTGAACTGCGTGGCCTTGACCTCGCCGGAGTTCTTGATGGTGAGCTCGTAGGCGAGCTGGTCGTCCCACGTCTTCGGAAACTTCTGGTCAGCCGGGATGGTGAAGCTCGGGATCGAGAGCTCGGGCTTCTCCGCCAGCTTGTGATCGACGTGCACGAGCGTCGTCGCAAACTTCGCGTTGTCCGTCTCGTCTTCTTCGCCGACCTTGTCGGCCGCGTCCGCCTTGCACAGCAGGAAGTAGTCGCCGTCGGCCATGTCGGTCGGGATGCAGATCTCCTGATCGGCGTAGCTCTTCTTGACCGTCTGGTTGTGACCGTCACCGAAGCTCGGCTCCTCCCACTTCTTGACCTCGCGGTGCTTGTCCTTGTTGACGTCCCACTCCTGGCTGCCGGACAGCACGCACTGGACGACGAACGGCGTATCAATCTTGCCGCCGGTGTTCTGCATCTCAAAGTCGACCTTGACGCACTCCCCTGGGATGACCTCGCCCGACCCCGCAAACGTCGGCTGCGTGATGGCGAGCTGGGCCGGGATGCGGACCGTGATGAAGATGCAGTCCTCCGGCTCGTTGCTGCCGCCCTCGGTGCGCCAGATCTTCAGGCAGACGCGTTTTGTGCCCTCCGTATAGAAGATGTTCTCGAGCGTGGCCTTCTGCGACTTCTTGTCCTCGTAGGACCAGAGGTAGCTCACCTCGGTCGGTGCGGCGCCCCCAATCTCCGCGGTGAACTTGACTGTGAGCGGCGCGTTGCCTTCGAGCACGGAGGGCTTGATCTTGACCGTCAGGTCCGGGAGCACGACGTCAGTCGACGCGTCCGCCGAGGACGTCTCCTGAAAGCCCTGCGTCGTGTCGTTGCCTCCGGCAGGCTCGGGGGTGCCATCGGTGCCACTGCACGCGAGCAGCGTCGACGCGGCCAGGACGTGGGCGAGGGCCCGAAGAGAGGTGAAGTTGGCTCCAGTCATTACGCGTTCGCTCCCGAGGTGCTCGTCCCGCCGACGCCCAAGGTCTCTTTCGGGCGCCACAATGGTGCACATCGCCATTATGTGGTCAAGACACAGTCGAAAGCGGCAAGCCCACGGTGCGGCGGTGGTGGCGACCTTGATCCCTCGCGCGAACCCGGCACCCTGGAGCCGACGCCGCTGCGCGGTGCAGGAATCTCGATGCCCATTGCCGTCACCATCGACTTCGAGTGCTGGCCCCAGGTGCTCTGGCGGCGCGCCGCGGGGCAGGAGCTATCCGTTGGCGGGGCGGGGCTCGCGCGCCAGACGGACCACATGCTCGACTGGCTCGCCGGCCATGAGGTCCGCGCGACGGTCTTCGTCCTGGGCATGACCGCGCGCGCCTGGCCGAACCTCGTCCGCCGCATCGCGAGCGCAGGCCATGAGATTGCAGCGCACGGCGACCGGCACGAGCGCGTCTATCACCAGTCCGCGACCCGCTTTCGCGAGGACACGCAGCGGGCGCGGGATCTCCTGGCGGATCTCCTCGGGGTGCGTCCGAGCGGCTATCGCGCGGCGGAGTTCTCCGTCACGCGCGACCGCCGTGCTACGGTGTATGAGACGCTCGTCGAGCTCGGCTTCACCTACGACGCCTCGGTCTTCCCCATCGCGCACCGGCGCTATGGCATCGCCGACGCCGCGCGGGGTCCGGAGGTCGTCGCGCACGGGCGGCTCGTGTCCCTTCCGGCGGCAACCGTGGCGCTCGGCGCGGTGCGCCTGCCCGTCGCCGGCGGCGGCTACTTTCGCGTCACGCCGGCGCCCCTGCTGTGCGCTGCCGTGCAACGTCTGGACGCCGAAGGGCTGCCGGCCGTGCTCTACTTCCACCCCTACGAGTTCGACGACCGCGGGCCGCAGCTCGACCTCCCCACGCCCCTGCGTCGGGTCTGGCCGCGATGGCACCAGGTCGCGCAGTCGCTCGGTCGCGCGCGGGTCCTTCCGCGCCTCGCGGCGGTGCTCCGGCTTGGTCTGCCGCGGTCGACCCTGGGCGAGCTCGCGCAGGCCACAATCGAGCGCCTGAAACCTTGACTCGGGGCCGTCCTCGGTGACTGATAGCGCCATGCGAAGCGTGGTCTCCCTACTACCGGTCGCCTTGGTCCTGCTGGTCGCTCCCGTCGCTGCGGAGGCTGCGCGCTCGGCCCGTGAGCTCGGCGCCTTTCGCCTCGGAATGACCGCCGCGGAGTTTCGCGCTGCCGCCATTCGCTCCGGCATGACGACACCGCGCGCGAGCATGGTGCAGGAGCGCGACGTGATGGGCCTCGGGCTCATGGACGTCGAGCCCATCTCGACTGACGCCCGCGACGCGCGGCCGGTGCCCGATCGCCTCTGGCGCGTGCGCGGCCTCTTGCTCTCCGGCCGACTCGTCACCCTCGATCTGGACTGGGGGCAGGAGCAACCGGAGCGGGTCAAGGGGTGGTTCGAGTACTACGACGTGCCGATCAACATCCAACGTCAGCTTGCCGACATCACCTGGAGCGTGGAGGGCATCGTCTTCCACGCCGATCGGTTCGGGCGCGCCCTGAGCGCCGTGGACTGGATTGGCCTGCGCAAGTCCGACCGCATCATGGTCGACCTCGACGGCGCGATTCACCTCGCCAACGAGCACTTCCGCAGGCTGCGTTCGCGGGAGGCAGAGGCCTCGCTGGAGCTGATTCGCCAGCGGGTCCTCGAATACTTCAAGTCCGGCTCGGACGCCTCGACCGCGGACCGGCAAGCGCGCTGCGTCCCACCCAAATCCGCTCCGTTCACCCCGGGCGACTCCGCGTGCGGGCTCCCGGAGCGGCGCTTCCCCGGGACGGCCAGGTTCGAGCATGAGAGCTGGCGCGCGCTCGGCATCGACGCCAGCATGGTCTCACGCTATTACTCGTACAGCATCGATTCGAGCGGTGATGGGGACACGGCACGCGTCGTCATCACGGCGCGCGGGGATCTCGACTGCAACGACCAGGTCGCGACCTTCGAGGTCGTCCTGCGCGCCCAGCCCCGGGCGACGGCCACGGGACCCGCCGGCTGCAGCCTCGACGATGGCGAGTGGCAGCTGATGGACCCGCTGGAGTAGCGCTCCGCTCGATCTATACCTTCGCGCCGCGGTGTGTCACAGTGCCCCATCGTGGCTCGGGTGCTCGCCCATCGCTATCACGTCGTGCGGCTGCTCGGGCAGGGCGGCATGGGCGAGGTCTACTTGGGCTTCGACCCGGTGCTCGAGCGCTACGTGGCCATCAAGCAGGTGGCGCCGTCGGTGCTGCACCATCCGGAGAACGCCACGCTCGTCGCGTACTTCACGCGCGAGGCCAAGACGGTCGCCGCGCTACAACATCCGAGCATCATCCAGGTCTACGAGTTCGGCACCCCGCGCGATGAGGCGGCGTATATCGTCACCGAGTTCATCGACGGCATCACGCTCGAAGAGCTCGTCGAGACGCAAGGCGGGTTGCCGGTCCGCGCCGCGCTGGCGCTGCTGCACCCGCTCGCCGACGCGCTCTCCTACGCGCACGACCGCGGCATCATCCACCGGGATCTCAAGCCCGGAAACGTCATGATCTCGCGCCATGGACGGGTCTTCCTCATGGACTTCGGCCTCGCCAAGCCCATCGGCGGCTTCCCGGGCACGTCCGGCAACCTCAAGTCCATGATCATCGGCTCGCCCGCGTTCATGGCGCCAGAGCAGATCGGCGGCGAGGAGACCGATCGGCGGACCGACGTCTTCGCCTTCGGGCTGCTGGCCTTTGCGGTGACCACCGGCCGGCTGTTCTTCTCGGCCACGGCCGCGCACGCCTTCAAGGAGATCCTCGCCGACCGCTACCCCATCGAGGTCGCGGCCGAGACCGTCGAGGATCCCGACCTGCGCGCGCTGGTCACCGGCTGCATCCAGCGGCATCCCGAGGATCGCTTCGAGTCGATGGAGAGCATCATCGCGCTGCTCGAGCGGGCGCTATCGCGCGCCGGCGTGGGCTCTCCGGCGCGGGAGATGCGGCTCTGGTCGGAGCGCTGGACCCACCTGATGCCGCAGCAGTTCACGCTCGGGCCAGTCCACGACCCCACGGCGAGCGACACGACGCCCGGCAAGCGGCCGAGCGCCGACACCGAGCTCCCGGGAGCCAAGACGATCGTCGCGTCGCCGGACCTCACGGGCATCGTGGCCGGACCCACGCTCATCGAGGCGCGGCCTGGCGCGGGTCAGATGTCGGGGCCGCAGTCGGGGCCAACACCGGGGCCTCGATCGGGGCCACCATCGATGATCATCGAGTTCGAGCGCATCGACGTCGAGCCGCCCGAGCCCGAGGGCGGGCGCGTGTCGATGCAGATGCCCACCGTCATCGAGGCCGCCGCACACGTCCGCTCGCCGTCGATCGCGCGCACGCTGGAGGACACCGACGGCGCCTCGCTCGCCTCGCCCAGCATGCCGGCCACGCCCGCCGACGCGCTGCGCACCGTGCTCCTGCGCAGCCCGGATGCCGGCTTCCTCGCCGAGGTGTTGTCGGTCGTGCTGTGCTCCGGCAACGACGTGGACCTCAACGCGCTATGGCAGGACCTCGAGTCCGCGGGCGTGGACGCGCCCTCGCAGCGGCTCGGCACGGCGCTCGCGCTGCTCGTGAGCGCGGAGGTGTTGGAGCATCGCTCGGCGGACCGCTTCCACCTCGGACGGCAGCTGCTACTGGACCACGCGTTCAGCGTGCTGGCCCCCGAACTCGGTCCGGGCGAGGCGGCGCCCGTTTGGACGGAGCACGCCCAGCGCGTCTTCGAGCACTACGTCGCGCGCTGGCGCGAGGAGATCCAGGACGCGCGCGAGACCTACGACCACGATCGCACGCTGGACGTCGTGGAGCGTCTGCTCGACGTGGAACGCCACCTGCGCTCGGTCACCACCGAGACCCGCCAGCGCGACGGCCTCATCCGAGCGGAGGCCGCGCTCGCCCGTCGCGACGCCACGCTCGCGTTCGAGTCGTTCTCGGAGCTGGCCGCCGGCCCGCCCGTCGACCTCGAGACCGACCTGCGCGTGCGCGCCGGGCTCGCCGAGGCGTGCATGCTGCTCAACCGCCCGAGCCGCGCGCTGGAGCACGTCGAGGCCGGCATGCTGCTCGCGCAGGGCGACGGCGCGTGGACCGCCCGCATGCTGCGGGTGCGGGGCCTGCTGCGCCTGCGTCGCGGGGAGCTCCGTCGCGCGCTGGTGGACCTGCGCATCGCGGTCGATCATCCAGCCATGAAGGCAAACCCCATCGACGTCGCGCGTGCGCAGCGCGACCTCGGCGAGGGCCTCTGGTGGGCAGGGCGCAGCGCGGATGCGCAGGAGCTCTGCGACATGGCGGCGCATCAGCTCGAGGATGCGGGGGACACGGCCGAGGCCGCCGCGGCGGTCCTGTTGAATGCGCTCGGTCGCCTGCGGCTCGGGCAGGTGGACTCGGCCGAGATTCTGCTCGAGCGGGCGCGCGGCTCCGCCAAGCCCGTTGGGGCCCGCTTCGTGTTGGCGGGGACCCTCGTGGGCCTGGCCGAGGTCGAGCGGCTGCGGGGTCGCGTCGACGAGGCCCACGGTATCGCGCGCCGTGCGCTCGGCGAGTGGGAGGCGCTGCGCCTGCCGCGCGGCATCGCGGTGGCCCGAACGGAGCTGGCGTCGATCCTCTGCGACCTCGGGCAGATCGCCGATGCCACGCGCCATGTCGACGAGACGCTGCGCAGCCTCGACGACGACCCGCTCGAACGCCTGGATGCCGCGCTCATTCGCGCCAAGGTCGCCTGCCGCGCGTGCGAGTTCGGAGCCGCGGCGGCCCACGTCGCCGAGGCGCTGCGGATGGCCGAGGGCATCGGTGTGCCCCTGCCCTTCGCGGTGCTCGTCCGCTCGCGCCTCTGCCGCGAGTCGGGAGACAAGGATGGCGCCGACGAGCTCCGGCAGGAGGCCGTCAAGCTCTACGAGAGCGTCTCCCCGGATCGACGCGTGCTAGATGCCGCCGAGCTCGATCGCTGGTTCATGAGCCTGCGCTGAGCGCGCAACTCGACGTCCCCCGCCCCGCGCGCTACAATTGCGGCTTCGCCACCCACCCATGGCGCGGCGCAGGGGCACACGACATGGCTGACGACCGCAGGCGCAGCGACGACCGAACGGCGCTGCTCGAGACCGACGGACCGAGCGCAGAGACCCCGCGGGCGCGCGAGGCGACCACGGCGGCTGGACGCGACGCGATGCTCGAGACCGGCACCGGCGGCGCCACCACCGGAACCACGACGGGCGGCACAGCGGCACCGGCTCCCGCCGCGGCCGTCGACACGACGAGCATTCGCGCCGAGCTGCTCGTCTCCGCGCGGGCGACGCCGCCGGACGCCGCGCTCATCGGACAGCGGCTGGCGCGCGCCGTGCGAGCCGAGCGCGACGCCGTACGGGCCGACACGTCGCTGATGGCGGACCTGCGCACCGCGCTCTCGCCGGTGCAATACCTCGAGGCGCTGGATCTCCTGCAGTCCCCGCTGCGTGAGCGTCTGGAGACCGCGCTGGTGGCCAAGTCGGGGGATGCGCTCTACCGGTACCTCATCGACGCAGCGTTCAATGCACCGAGCACCGAGCAGCAGGTCGTGCGCGACGACGCGACGTTCATGGCCACGCTGCGCCGCCCGCTCAGCCGCGATCAGGTCGCGCGCGTCTTGGAGTGCCTCGGAGCCAGCCTCGAGCAGCGCCTCCAGTTCGCCTTCGAGCGCCGGAACGCCGACAACGCCTACCTCGCGCGTCTGTTGGCGCAGGCCACGCCCGAGGAGCGCGAGCGGGCCCGGTCGGATCCGGCCATCCGCGCGCGCCTCGAGACGGAGCTCGGCGGCACGGCGGGCCTCGAGCGTGCGGCCAACGCGGATCCGACGGAGGTGGCGCGGACCATCCAGTACGGCAACCCTGGAGGCGCGCTCGACCTGCTCACGTACCCCTACGGCGAGACGACGGCCCGCTGCGATCGGTTCGATGGCGGGCGCCCGTCGACGGTCAGCCTCCTCGGCAACCTGCCCCGCGGTCGGGCGATGCCGGCGGACGTCCGTGACGATGTCGACACCATCATTCGCTTCGATAGCACACTCACCCGCGTCAAGAAGGCCTTCGAGGTGCGCTGGGACGCATCCACCCGCCGCGAGCGCGGACCCCGCTCCCGTGAGGACCGCACCGAGGTCGACGCGCCCGCGTGGTCGGTGGAGGTCCTGCGCGCGATGCACGAGTTCCTCATCGACTGCCCCGATCTCCAGGCCACGGGCCAGGTCCCCGCCTACGTGCTCCACGGCACTTACCAAGGCGGCGCGTTCTCGCCGAGCACGCGCGAGATCTACGTCGGCGGCGGCGTCCGCATCGGGGACACCGTCTCCGGTGACCTGCACCAATACGGCGACGCCGACCTGGCGGGCACTCCGGCGGGCCCCCGCGACGTGAGCTTGCTCGGCGCGGTCGTGCGGCACGAGATCGGGCACGCCGTCGACGACCGCATGGGGTCGCAGAGCGACGGTCTCAAGGTGGGCCTGGGCGGCTTTTGGTCGGGGACGGACTTCGATCAGTGGATGGAGGGGCGCGACGGCTTCGCGGTCAGTCGGCCCTCTCCCGGGCTCGCGATCCCGGTCTCCGACGCCGACAAGCGCGCCATCAAGACGCACCTTCGCGCCTACATGAACGGCGACGGCAAGGGCCAGCTTCGGGCCGGGCTCGCCGACGACCACGCCGTGGTCCGCTACTACGACGCCGGGCTGCCCATCCTCGAGGCCTTCAAGGGCTGCGAGGGCCAGGGCAAGCGCTTCTGGACCGCGCCCGGCCGGCTCTACGAGAACGGCGGCAAGGTCTTCTCCGTCAACGCGCACTACCACTTCCTCCAGTCGTGCAACGCCTCGGTGCGCGACAACATCATGCGGCCCTATCAGCTGTTCTCGCACATGGAGTTCTTCGCCGAGATGTACTCGGTCTTCTACGAGGACGGCGCCAGCCCCGACGCGAACCCCGGACAGCGCGTCCCGGTCGGCAGCTGGCGCGCCTGGTTTCAGCAGAACGTTCATGGGCCCGGAATGGCGCCGGAGAGCATGCGCGGGCGGCGACCGCGCTCCGGTGCGGGCGGCGGCGGAGCACACTGATTGCGCGCGCTTGCCGGTGGTCGCTCGCGGCCGTCGCTGTGAGCACGATGGCGGCCGCGGAGACACCTCTGAGCGCGTCGGAGCGGGCGGCAGTCGCGGAGGCGTGCGGCCTCGGGCCTGAGGTGCTCTTGCGCGTGTCGGTGGAGCGCGCGCTCGGGCCCCTTCGCTGGTTGAACGTGAGCGGCGAGCGTCAATCGCCACGCCGCGTCGCAGGGCACACGACGGGCGCCGCGGTGTGCGCCCCACAAGTCGCCGTTCAGCTCGGTCCGTTCCTTCAGCGCGCCGGACCGGTGACGTCGCCGGCGCACTTGGCCGAGACGGTGGCCTGGCTCTACGGCACGGAGGCGCGCGGCGTGCTGCACACGGGGCCCGCGGGCCACGCCGCACACGTCGTCCCACCGTCGGAGCTCGCCGAGCCGGACGTCCAGGCCGCGGTACGGGCGACCGGCTTCTTCGCGACGCCCACCTGGTCGACGCGCTCCGACGGCCGCGGCGAGCTGCGCTTCTTCACGCGCTGGTCTGCGGAGGTGGGCGGCTCCGGCGTCAGCGACGTCCGGCTGAGCGTCGCCCCAGACGGCACGGTGGAAGCCGTCGCGACGCGCGTGCCGACCGGCGCGCCGGAGGTCCTGCCGACGTCGCTCGACGCGTTCGTCCGACTCGCCGACGACGGCACTGCGCTCGGGCTCGCGCGCCGCCTTGCCTATCTGTACCGGTGGACGAACCTCGGCGCGCCGGCGCCTGCATGGCTCGACCGCGTGCAGCGCGGCAAGCGACGCCTCGTGGAGCGGGATCTCGGCGCCACGAAGGCCCTGTACGATGATCTCGTGGCGGCCCACAGCGCGCCGGAGCCGAGCCGAGTCGTGGACGCCAACGGCGAGACCGTCATCGCGTTCTACTTGCTGCTCACGCCGCGCCAGCCCACCGGCGAGTTCGCCGGCCGCGAGCTCTACCAGGTCCGACTGACGCTCACGCGCGACGGGCGACCGCTGCTGAACGCGAGCGCGGTGGCGCTGCCCCGATGAGCCGCCTGCGCGTCGTCCGCGCCGCCTGCCCCGCGTGTGGCCAGCAGGAGGAGCACGTGCTGTTCGCGAGCCTCAACGGCGCGCGTCTGCCAGCTGCTGCGGCCGATGTGCTCGCGGGTCGCTTTCAGCTCGCCGACTGCGCCGGCTGTGGCGCCGAGTTCCACGTCGAGGCCGAAGCGCTGTACGTCGACATGCCCCGTAGGCTTTGGATCGTGCACCTTCCGCTCGCCGAGCGCGCGCGCTGGGCGGAGCACGAGCGTCGCGTCACCGAATTGTTCGCCAAGGAGATCGGCGCGCACCCCGACCCTCAGGTGGCCGAGCTGCACGCAGAGCTCACACCGCGCTTGGTCTTTGGCCAGCGGCGCCTGGCGGAGGCGCTGCGCGTCGTCGAGCTCGGCTTGGATGCGCGACTCCTCGAGTGCCTCAAGGCCGTGACGCTGCGGGACAACGTGGCCACGCTGCTCGAGTTTGGCCCCGTGGAGCTCGTGCTGGCCAGCGCGGAGGGCGGCGTCCTTCGCTTCGAGCTCATCCCGCTGGCGGCGAGCGCACCCGTGGCGGCCCTGGACGTGCCGCGGTCGCTGCTCGCCTCGGTCACGGAGCGTGGCTCTGAGTTCCAGGACCGCTACGCCGAACTGTTCAGCCACCCGTGGATCGACGTGACGCGCTATCTGCTCGCGGGGTCGCTGACATGAGCCTGCCGGGGACGACGCTCACGGACCTCCGCCGCTGGACGGCGGCGCTACTCGTCCGCTACGCCGGGCAGCTGCGCGAGCTGAGCCTCGTCGGCCCGTGGCTCGGCGATGCGCTCCCGCAGCTCTCGCACGATGCGCTCACGGCGTGGGCCGCCCGCGCACGCCTGCCCTCGCTCGCCTCGACGAGCCTCGACGGCGAGATCGCCCGCCTGACCGCTGAGCTCGACGCGGCCGCTGGCAATCGCGCGACGCACCTCGGCGGGCTCTGCGCGCGCTTCGGGCTGGACGTCGGGGCCCGCCGCGTGTGGCTCGCCCTCGCGACGGCGCAGCGCGACACGGCGTTGCGCGAGCTGCTCGGCGCCACGACCGGGACGCGCTGGAGGCCGTGGCCTCAGCTCGGCCGCGTGTGTGAGCTGTTGGCCTTGACGACCGAAGACGGCGACGCGGCGCGCGCCGCACTGGCCCCCGGCGGCGCGCTGCGACGGTTTCGGCTCATCACGCCGGGTCCCGAGCCCGAGGGCTTCACCGACGGCGCCGAGGTGCCCTTCGAGTGGCAGACGGTGCTGGTCCCGGGTCCGGTCGCTGCCGCGCTGTTCGAGGGTCGGGTGGAGCTCGGCCCGACGCTCGAGGACGTGGCCCGCTGGCGCGCCGTGGAGCGCGCTCCACGCCTCGAGTCGCTGGCGCTCGAGCCGGCCACCCGAGACCAGCTGGCGGAGCTGTTGGGCCACGCGGAGGAGTCGACGCACCGACCGCTCGCCCTCATCGGGCCGCCAGGCGCGGGCACCGAAGACCTCGCGTGCGCGCTCGGAGCGCAGCTCGGCCGCGGCGCCCTCGTCGTCGACCTCGGCGTCGCTGCGGTGGCCCCGCGGTCACTCCCCGCGCTCACCCGTCGCGCCCTCGGCCTCACCGGAGGCGCCCTCGTCATCGTCGGGAGCCCGACTCCGAACGACGCAGAGGACACGCTCGCCGCAGCGCTCCTCGCGCAAGCCAAGGAGGCGCAGGCGCCGGCGTTCTGGATCGGTCGCGAGCGGCCGAAGGGCTTGGAGCGCCGCAACCCGGAGCTCGAGCCGGTCGTCGTCGGCTTCCCGCCAGCCCCACGCCGTCGCGCGCTGTGGCAGGCCGCGCTCCGCGCCGAGGGACTCGCGCCGTCCGCCGCGGTCGATACGGTCGCTCAGGCCTTCGAGCTCTCGGCCGAGGACATCGGGCGCATCAGCCGCGACGTCCGCCGTCGCCGCGCTGGGACAGAACCGCAGGCCCTCGGCCCCGTGACGCGCGTCGAGGTCGAGGACGCCTGCCGTGACGACCTCGAGCTGCGCCTCGGCGGGGTCACGCGCCGGGTGCGCCATGCGACGCGCCTCGAGGACCTGGTGCTGCTCGACGACCAGCGAGAGCGCCTCGAGGAGATCCTCCGGTATGTCCGACACTTCGATGCGCTCTACACCGACTGGGGCTTCGGCAAACGCTTCCTCACGGGGCGCGGGGCGCATGCGCTATTCACCGGCCCGCCTGGAACCGGCAAGACCATGGCGGCCTCGGCGCTTGCCAGCGCGCTCGACTTGCCGCTGTATCGAATCGAGCTGTCCCAGATCGTCGACCGTTACGTGGGCGAGACCGAAAAGAAGCTCGCCCAGGTCTTCGACGAGGCGGCGCGGGCGCCGAGCGTGCTGCTGTTCGACGAGGCCGACAGCCTCTTCGCCAAGCGAACCGACGTAAAGTCGGCCAACGACCGGTACGCCAACCTGGAGACGAACTACCTGCTCCAGCGCATGGAGGAGTTCCACGGCGTCGTGGTGCTCACGACCAATCTGGAGTCGAGCCTCGACTCGGCCGCCATTCGCCGTGTGCGCTTCCGGGTCGCCTTCCCCGAGCCCGACGCGGAGCTGCGCGAGCGGCTCTGGCGCGAGCTGCTGCCCGGCGAGGCCGACGTCGAGGAGGACCTGGAACTACCGCGGCTCGCCCGCGCTTTCGAGATGTCGGGCGGGCACATCAAGAACGCCATCCTGCGAGCCGCGCTGCACGCGGTGCACGAGGGGCGCCCCATCGCCGGCACGGATCTCTGGCGCGCCGCCGTAGCGGAGTATCAGCTGTTGGGCAGGCTCCCGCCGAGCGCGTGAAGCCACGGCGCGTCGCACGACGCAGTGAACGCCGTCGCTACGTGAGCCCGAGCTCGGCGGCGAGCGACAACGCCTGCTCCAGGTGCGGCCAGTCGACGTGGTGCTGTGGGCTGGGGTTCAAGAACAGCTCGACCGACAACAGCCGCGGCACCCAGAACGGATCGATGCGCGCGACCTCGTCGAACACCGCGACGGGAAACTTCCAGAAGTGCGCGTCGCGGGCACCCTTGCGCACGATGAGCTCGCGACCGCGCGCCATGTAGGCGGCCGGATTCCCACCGGCCGCGAACCAGGCCATCGCGTCGTGCGCCGGCGTAGGGTCGTCCACGCTGGCGCGGCCTCGCCCGCCGCGCTCGAAGAGCGACTCGATGTCCTTGGGAGCCGTACCCGGCTCGAGCCGATCGAGGTCGAGGGCCCGAAACGGGGGCGGATACTTCCAGCTCGCGGCCCACTCGCGCGCGAACGACACTGCGGCGCCTGCTTGGAGGAGCAACAACGCGCGGAGCCCGTCCGAGCCCGCGCGCGAGGCGCCCCATCGCATGGCGTTCAGGGCGTCAAAGCAGTGTAGACCGCCGCCACCGTTGCCGCGCAAGAGCAGCTCCGCGCTTGCGGCGAGCAGGCCATCCCAGACGGTGTCCGGGTGGACGCCCTCGTTGAGGGCCGCCGCAACGCGGTCGCGCATGGCTGCGGGGGAGAGCGTGCGTGAAGCGACGAGAAGCTCAATGGCCAGCCCGACCTCGCGCCGCGCGCCGTGGATGGACACGGTGTCTGCCATGGCGCGGCTCGAGCCGAACGTCGCCACGCCGGCGCCGCTGGGCTGTCCCTCGCTCAGCACGCAAGCGACGAAGCGCACCAAGGGTTCGCCGCAGCCCCAGCCAAACACCTCCAGCGCGCGCAGCATCTGCCCCACGCAGATGGGCCGGTGCTCCTCGCCATAATCGCGTGCGGCGTACCGCAAGAGCAGGTCGGTCGCCGCGGCCGGGCTCCCGAGCCGGTACAGGGCGGCGGCGCCCAGGTCGGCCCTTTCGGCGTCGAACGCGTCGAGGCCCTCGACGCAGAGCGCCTGCGCCGCGCTCACGCTCTGTGGGAGCTTCGACGGATCGAGGGCCGGCATCAGTGGGTTTGCGGGGCCCTGGGCGCCCTGGTCGGACTTGAAGTTGTCCAACGCCCAGAGCACTGCGCACAGTCGTAGGGGTGCTGGGACCGCGTCGCCCAACAGCTGGACCGAGCTGACGACCAGTGCCGCGTGATTGGCGGCGTTCATGCTGGGCGACAGTGTGCGCACGCCGGCGTGCAAAGTCGCCGCGAGCAGGGTGGCTGGCGGAAGACCGGCGCGGAGCCTCACGGCGGCGACGTCGAAGGCACCGCTGGCCGGAGCCTCGATGAGCGCGTCGATGAGGGCGGCGAACGTCGGGGCGTCGCAGGCGATCGGGACCTTCGGCGTCACCGTAGCCGCGGTGTCGGTCGCGACGGCCTCCGGCGCGGCCCCGCAGCCGAGCAGCGCGGCCGATCCCGAGGCGATGACACCCAGGGCGCGCCGGCGCGTGACGGGGGGAAGGCCCATGCGGCGCATGATAGCACGGTGCCGCCGCGATACGGGCCGCTCATGCGACCTCAGGACGCGTTCCGCGCATGTCTCGAGCTTGGCCCACAGACGCGAACCCGGATCATCTGGGTCCATAGTGGAGGGTAATATCTCGAGATGGACCTCACTCTCCCAGCGAAAAGGTCGTTCGCCATTGCACTGGCACCGGCTTCGTCGTCCGCGGGAAGGGCCGACACCCAACGACCGACTGGCTTTTCCCGAATCCGCGGCTGTTCATGCGTCGCGACGACATGGACCAACGTCAGCCGCCGTAGAATTTTCTGCGGAACTCCAAGACCTGGGGCGGGTATCGCTGGGACCAAGCGGCGTTCAACGCCTGATTCCAAACGGCAAACCCGCCCAGCTCGCTCTCGTGGCCACGCCATTCGGCACTCGGCAGCACGTCCGTGGCGAGCGCGTAGTGGTTGCCCTCGCGCTTCCACCGGTCCGGGCATGCGACCTTCGTGCCGTAGCGCTCCGCATTGGCGGCCATCTGGTGCCACGCGGGCGTCCCCGGAGGGATAAAAAACGTCTGGCACGACAGCCACCCGGCCATCGGTCCCGGCGACGCGCCGAGCTGGTCGAGCCACGTCAGCGTCTCGCGCGTTGTTTCGGGCGTTTCGCCGGGGAAGTTGAGGACAATGTAGATACCGTGGTGCTAACCAATCGCGTTCGCATGGTCAAACGTCGCTCGTGCCTTTTCGAGGTATCGGCGCGGTTGCGTGGCTTTCTGCATGCGCTCGATCATGGTCTCGCTCGCCGTATCGAGGCCGAAGGCCACCATGAAACGGCACCGCTTGAGCTGGTCGAGCAGCTCCGGAGCCATGAGGTCGACGCGAGTCTCGCACCAGAACATGAGCGGCAGCGCTCGTCGGTCAAGGCCGTCGAGAAACTGCTCCAGCCATCGGCGATTGGCGCCAAACAGCGGATCGGAGAACGCAACGACGCGCGGTCCCCGCGTCTCGACCAGGCGCTCCAGGATGCTCAGGAGCGCATTGACCGTGTAGCGCGAATAGGTCGCACCGCGCTCGGGCTCCACGCAGAAACGACATTTGTAGGCGCAGCCGCGGCTCGAGCCTATCCACAGCGCTCCGTCGCGCTCGCCCGCACGCCCGTAGTGCTCCCAGTCGATGTGCGCCGTGTTCGACTGGTCGAACGCGACGCCGTCGAGGATCTGCATCTCCTGAGGTCGGGCGGGCCACTCCACGCAAAGGCGGCGTAGCGGCAACTCCCCGTCGCCGCGAATGAGCCAATCGCAGGTCGTCAGGTCAAAGTCGCTCGGCATCGCGGTGGCGTGGTGGCCGCCAATCGCGATCGGGACGTCGGGGACCAGCGTGCGAATACGGCGCGCGACCGCGATGGCGCCTAAATAGTGCAAGCTCGTCCAGCACGAGAGCCCAACGAGCCCCAGGTCTTCCGCGCCGAGCGCCGCGACGGCCTGATCCACCTGGTCGAGCAGAGGCTCCAGCTCCTAGCCGGCCACCAGGTCCAGCTCGAGCGTCTGGGTCGTGGCCACGTCGCGCACGCAGCCGGCCAGGCTGGCGAGGTGCGGCTTGTTCGCGATGCGATTTGCCCACCAACGCTGCCCGTTCAGTACCGGCGGAGAGATGAGCAGGAGTGACGCCGGCGGCGACGATCAATGCAACGGTGGCGCGCGGGCTGACATGTCGGGTGGACTGACGACGAGCGCCCGCCTCCGAACAACCGCTGCACGGGAGGCGCGCTATCCGAGCGCTTGAAGCCACGCCGCCGCCTCGGCGAAGCTGCTCACGACCGCGGCGGGCCGGGACTCGCGCAGTACGCGGTCTGGATCGCCGTAGCCGTCGCGAATGAGCACGAAGCCGATGCCCGCGGCCTCCGCTACGCGCGCATCCGCCAGCCCGTCACCGATGAGCCACGTGCCCTCGCGCGTGCGACCGAGGCGCCCGAGGAGCCACGCTACCGAGCGCGGATCCGGTTTGGAGGGGACCTCGTGCCCGTCGAAGACGGCGAAGCGGCCGAGGACGTCATCGAGCAGCGGCGTGACGCCCAACGCGTCGAGCAGCGGCCCGGTGAAGGCGTGCGGCTTGTTGGTGAGCACCGCCTGCTTGACCCCCTGGGCGCGGAAGTGGGTGAGCGCCTCGATGACACCGTCAAAGAGCGTGACGTGGCTGATGGGGTCCTCGCCGTAGTGCGTCATGAATGCGGAAAAGACGGCCTCGTACCGATCCAGCGCCCATGGCAGCACCGCCGCCGGGCGCGGCAGGTTGGGCTCGAGAAGACCGAAGAAGGCGCGCTCGACCAGGACACGGGCACCCTCGCCGATGTAGCGGCCCACGTGAGCGACGGGGAGCGGCTCGAGGCCGAGGTCGGCGCGCGTGCGGTTGACCGCCTGGCCGATGTTGGCCGCGCTGTCGCAGAGCGTGCCGTCGAGGTCGTAGAGCAGGGTCTCGATACGCACGCGACTACGCTCGCACCGCGGCCAGGACAAGGGCGGGCGCCGGATCGCCGCGCTGCGCGAAGGCGATGCACTCATCGGGGCCGACGAGGTAGACGGTCCGTAGGATAATGGGGCGACCCGGGACAGGGATGCACGCGCGGAAGTGACGCGCGACGTGCCCACCCGCGTCCGCCAGGAGCGGGAAGCGGTAGGACTCGCAGGAGGCGAAGTCGCGGTGGGAGTCCACGTCGGCGAAGTTCACGCCGAAGACGCGTACGTTGCGCGCCTCGAGTTCGGGTCGCGCCGCATCGAACGCGTGCAGCTGACGCCGACAGCCGGGCGTCCGGTCGCGCGGATAGAAGACGAGGATCGTCCACGTGCCGCGCGCGTGCTGGTAGTGACGGCCGTCGTGTCCCGGCAGGTGCCAGTCCGGCGCGGCGGTCCCAACAGCCAGTGTTGCATGGAGAGACAAAGCAGAGAATCGCAACATGTCAGGACCGTCCCTCTCTACAGCGCTCGGGTATAGGCGTCGAGATCGAGGCGCCAGACGCGGACGCCGCAGTAGCGGTCGCCCTCAGGGCAGTACGGCGTGAGCCCCGCTAGCAACCGTTGGCCGCACGGCGGCAGCAGGTAGCGGCCGATGCGCGGGTTGACCTCGCGAATCGCGCGCGCCTCCTCGACGCTGGCTAGCCAGATCTCCTCCTGGGCGTTGTAGCACAGACGCGACACCATCTTGTGGTGGAGGTTCTGCAGGTCCGCGGACTCCGTGAAGCGGATGCTCACCGCGTTCGGCAGGAGGTAGGCGCGCCACTCGTCGGGGACACCCAGCGCACCGAGCCGATGGATGGCCTCCCAGGTGCGCGCCATGCTCTCGTCGTAGGCGGCGGTGGCCTCGGGCACGTCGCGGACGAGCATCGGTATGACATAGTCCGGTTGGTCGTCGAGGTAGGCCGGCAACGCCGGGCGCGACGCAGGGACCATGCGATGGCGCTGGTCCTGGCTGTCGGCCGTGTGCGAGAGCTTCTTCCGGAACGTGTAGCTCGGATGACACAGCGTGCGCCCGAGCTTGGAGACCGTCGTGAGGTTGAGCGCCTCGCCGAGCAGGCGGTTCTCCGAGGGATCGAGCGCCCGTCGGATGGCGGCGTCATCCGAGAGCGCGTCACGCGGGAGGCCGAAGACCTCGCGCACCGCGTCCGCGAGCAGAGCCTCGTTTTCGGGCTTGTGCGACACGAGCCGGCTCGTCAGACCGTGGAGCTCCTCATCGAACTCGCTACGGAAGCGTGCGCTGGCGCGAGCCGCACCGGCGCGAGCGGCCAGGAACTGCGCCTCCGGCGTGTCCTCCAGCGCCAACATGGGCTCGACGACCTTGGCCCAGAGCGGATCTCGGCGCAGCACCTCGTCGAGCATCTTCTGGACCAGCAGCCGCGTCTCGGCCGGAGCGTCGTACTGCGCGGCGAGGCGGTGATACCGCAGCAGCGTGACCCCGCTGACCGTGTGGTACAGGTACGCGAACGTGGCCACCGGCAGCACGTAGCGCGCGATCTCCTGCGCGCGCTTCTGGATGGCCCCCTTCCACCGCCCGGCCTCGTGCTTGCGACGCCCGGGGAAGAGCCCGAAGTACCGCTCGGCCACGTGCGGCGTGAGCAGCTCCCCGAGGCGGCGATAGTCCTCGGTCTGTCGCGCGACGCAGTCGAGGTACACCGCACGAGCCTCGCCCTCGAGCCGGGGCACCGCGACCGTGCCCGGCTTCACGGCGACATATCGCTGGCTCACCTGCTCGGAGTTGTAGAACGGGTGCGCGTGCAGAAACGACCAGATGAGCTGCCGCGACACGTTCGCGATGGCGAACTGGAACGTCGCGTGCTGGAGCGTGGTGTGGTGCCCCGCCTGGTAGATGCTCTCCGCGATGCGGTCCCGCTGCGCCTCTCGGGCCGCCCGCTTCTCGGGGTCGGTCAGCGTATCGCCACTGACCTGCGTCGTGGCGATGATCCCGGTGCCCGAGTAGCAGGTGCGCGCCGTCGCGACCGCGTTCTCGTAGGGCCGATCGAACGCGTTGGTGAGGGTGACCTCGGCCTCGGCGGATTCAAACAGGTCGGCGTGGGTGAGGGGAGTCACGGCGCCGGAGCATCGTGCGCCCGGCGCGCGACGTCAACGGCCGCGCCGCTATCTCCGGACGCGACGGGTGGCCGGACCAAAGCGCGGCACGCGCGACGGCGACTCCGCGCGGCGCTGACCGAGGGCCTCCTCAGTGAACGACTCCCAGTCCTCGTCGTCGTCGAGGTCGAAGGGGGCGTCGTCGTCCGACTCGCCCTCGGGAAACGCGACCGTCGTCGACGTCTGCCCGCCGCGACCCACGCGCTTGGTGCGCTCCTCGGGCTCGCTGGCTGAGGCGATCGCGACCTTGGGGAGCGGTCGATCGGGGATCATCGCGACCTCGGCGGGCGCGCACGGGTCGTCGGGTCGCGTGCAGTCGAAGCGCACGTGGAAGTGATGATGGTGACCCCGATAGTGGCGAATGAAGCCCACGCGCTCCGACGGCGGACGCGGATATTGGACGATCTTCTCCAGCAGCTTCTCGGAGTAGCCGCGCGCCTTCAGGTGCTCGTAGAGCGCGCCCTGGAGCTCGTAGTCCATGAAGATATCGGTGACGTGCCCCGTGTTCAGAAACAGCCGCAGCAGGTCCCAGGTCTTGGCCACGTCCAGCGTCTCGACCGTCATGACCTCCAGGCCACGCGTGCGCTTGTTGTCGACCTTCAGGTAGCCGATGTCGACGTCCACGCCCCGCTGGTGCGACATGTGTGGCGACAGGTGACCGCCCCCCTTCTTGGAGAGGTCGGCGACCATGGCGGGCACGGACGTGGGGTTGCGCGCCGCGAACTGCGCGAACACGTCCTGCATCGTCCGGATGCTGCCCGGCGTCCCCCACGCGTGGTCCGGTCGCATCCGGACGTAGCCCACGCCGTTGGGGAGCTGCTCGCCCTCCTTGAGCGCGTGCCGGTTCTTCTTGACGATGCGCAGCACGAGCCCCGCGCGCAACGCCTTGCCTTTACGCAGGCCGTTCGCCTTGAGGATGGCCTCGGGCTTTACCTTGTACTTCTTGGCCAACCGCTCGACGGTCTCGCCTTTCTTGACCTTGTGGATCGTCCAGCCCTTGCCCTTCTTGGCTGCCGCGCGCTTCTCGGCCTCTTGCTCGGCCTCCATCGCGGAGCAGTAGTCGGGTCGCTTGACCTTGAGCGTCATGCCCTGCGCGAGGTGCGCGCCCTTCTTGAGCTTGTTGAGCTCGCGAAGCTGCTTGACGGTCATGTCGTTGCGTGTGGCGACCTTGGAGAGGCTGTCGCCCTTCTTGAGCGTGACCTGGCCACGGCACGCGGCCAGGCGCCGAGCCACCTCGGCCTGGGAGCGTTTCTTGGGTCTCTGTCCCGCGCTCGCCTCGCTCGTAACAAAACCGAGCAATATCAGGGCGATGACAGCGAAGCGAGGAAGGTTTGGCACCCGCATGAGGCGCGATGCTAACGGACGCTCGCTGGACGAGCAACAAAAAGCATGCGCTCGTCGCGCTCGCGTCGGGCGGACCGGAAGAATAGTCGTTGCACGTGCGTCACGCCTCCCTTAGCATCCGCGCGACGTCCGGGCGCTGGCCTCGTCGTCAGGAGCACGTCACATGCGGTCACTCTTGCGGTCTTCTCTCTCGCTCCGTCCCTCCCTCCTCTCGTCGCTCGCGTTGCTCGCGCTCGTGCGCTGCGGCGGCGACGTAACGGTCGCCTCCATGGACGTCACGTGGGTCTCCTATGCCGATGGCGCCAGGGTCGGCGGAGCCGTGGATGCCTTCGGCGACTTCGGTGCGCCTGGTCCCAACGCCGACGTGCGAATTCAATGGGACGACGTGAACCACACGAAGGACCTCGGTCCGGGCAAGGATGTTCCGGTCGGCCCGATCGACATCGAGGCGCCGGACACCACGGTCGCGCCGAAAGACGACGGCCCGAAGGACACGGGCGGACCCAAGGACGCCGGCACCAAGAAGGACGCGGGCTCAAAGAAGGACGCCGGGCCGCAGGACCCACCGTGGCTCGACGTGTCCGATCCGGTCGTCAAGGGCTGCCTCGAGGCCTTCCCCGCCATCTGCGACAAAGTCTCCGAGTGCGGCTCCACGCAGCCCATCCTCGGCCTCATCGGCGGCTTCTGCCCCACGCTCATGAGTGCCCTCAGCCCGGTACTCACCGCCGGCTGCGAGCAAGTCGCCACCGCCCTTCAGTCGGCCTTGCCCGATGTGCAGATCCCGCTCGTCGGCGACCTCGCTCCCCTGGTCGAGAAGCTCATCGTGGGTTGTATCGAGAACTTCAACTGCGACCCCCAGTATCTCCAGGACATCGGGGCCAAGTTCTTCCAGCTCATCCAGGTCGTCGGTGGCGCCGGCGGTGGTGGGGGCGGCGGGCTCGGTGGCCTTGGCGACGCGCTACCGGCGCTGCTGGAGCTGGCGCAGATGTGCGGCGGCCTCGAGAACCTCTTGCCATTCGGCGGCTTCCTGCCGTTCTAGCTGCGGCTCAGCTCTTGTTCCGGTTCAGCCGGCCAAGGCGCGCAGCCGCTCTCGGTGCGCCTGGGCGGCGCGACGCCCCTCCTCCATGAGCACCGCGTGCTGCTCGAATTGCAGAAAGCCAAAGCGCTGGATGTCGGGCTCGATGACCAGATCGGCGAGCTGGACCATTCCCAGCCGCTGCATCGTGTGCTCGCTGTTGACTACCATGGTCCGAACGACGGTGCCGACGAGCGACGGGACGCGCTGATCGCGCCGGCCGAGCAGCTTGTTCCACAGGAGCCGCCAGCCGCTGTTGCTGTCGGGGAAGTGCATCGGCTCGGGGTGATGCTCCGCGCCGACGTTGACCGCCAACAGCGGGCCACGCCCGCAACGCGCGCGCATGAGGTCGAGCGGCAGGTTGTTCATGATCCCGCCGTCGACGAGGACATCGCCGTCCCATACGATGGGCGCGAACAGCCCCGGCACCGAGAGGCTCGACCGCACGGCCCGCCAGAGGGGCCCGCGGGTGTGCACCGTGGGCGTCGAGCGGGACACATTGGTGGCCACGCAGAAGTAGGGGAGCCACAGGTCCTCGATGTCGACGTCGCCAAACAGGCCGCGCAGCACGCCGTTGACAGCCTCCGAGCGCGTGAAGGCCGCGACCGGGAGCGTGTAGTCCAGAAAGAGTCGGCGTCGGGACACCGCCGTGAGCGCGTCGCGGAGCGCCTGGGCGGGGCGCTGTAGCGCGACGAGGCCGCCGACGAGCGCGCCCATGCTCGTCCCGCCGACGAGATCGAAGTCGAGTCCGACCTCCTCACACACCTCGAGTACGCCAGCGTGGGAGAGCCCGCGCGCGCCGCCTCCGCCGAGCACGAGCGCTCGGGCGGTGCGTGCCAGCCGACGCGCCAGCCGATCGCTGTCCGCGCGTTGCCCGGCTCGAAGGTGCGCGATGGTGTCGATGGAGCGACCGCGGAGCCACGTCGACGTCTCCGAGGGCAGCGTCGTGCTCGCGGGGTGGACGAGCACGAGGTCGAGCGGCGTGTGCGGCGCGAGCTCGGCGCGCACCGCCTCGCTCGGAGAGGTGGCCCGGGGCGCCGAGGCGTGGGCGACCAGCAGCGCGCGATCGGCCTGGCGCAGGCAGCGACGCGTCCAGTTCGGGAGGGCGTCGTCGGCGACATAGACGATGAAGTTGACCCAGCGCTCGCGCTCGGTGAGCCAGGCGCGCAGTCCGCGATCGGTCGGCCCGTCGAGCGGCGCGTTGGCCGCACCGACGCGTCCAGTGAGGCGCTCGAACGTCTCGGGCCCGAGACGTAGGCAGCCCCCGAGCGGGTCGAGCGCGCGCTCGAGGTCCAGAGCGACCTGATCGGCGGCCTCTCGCCCGCCGCACGGGAGCAGGACGAGCGTGAGTGACGCGTTCGGGCTCGCCTGGCCGCGCCCGTAGGCCCGCGTAGCTAACAGCGTCTCGCGGGATCGGCGGGCCATCCAGCGCGCGATCGGCACCATGACCGCCGGCTGTGCCTCGACGACGCGGTCGAAGTCCGCGCGGTCGAGCCTCCCGACCGCGGTATGACGCACGGCCGTAATCGTCGCCGAGCGGGTCTCATCGGTGAGCAGGCCGAGCTCGCCGACGCAGCTCGACGCGCCGATCTCGCCGACCGGTTGGGGACCAGTGACGCCGTCGACCGTCGCGCGGAGGCGGCCGTGAATGACCACGTACATGGCATCTGAGACGTCCCCCTGCGCAAACAGCCGCTCACCGGGAGCCAGCTCCTGCCAGCGGGTCGCGCGCGCGAGCACGTCGAGGGTCGCGGGCTCGATGGCGCCAAACAATGTCGACAGTGTCCTTGCCACCTCGATCCGTCGCGCCCGCGGCAGGAGCGCCTCGACGACCGCGCCCGTGACGCCGCTGGCGTCGAGCGCCTCACGCGAGAGCTCGACGACGTCGGTCGCGACCACGGCCGAGACCGTGCCGGTGCGCGGTTGTCCGGTGAGCAGCGCCATCTCGCCGACGAGGCTGCCTGGACCCAGCTCCGCGACGGCGCAGTCGGACACGTGGACCACGAGTCGGCCAGCGACGACGCGGTAGAGGCTCTCGCCCTGGGAGCCCTCGGCAAAGAGGACCTCGCCCGCGGCCAACCCACGCGCCCGCCAGTGCGGTGCCAGAGCCGCGGCGATCGGGCCCTCGAGCTCTGCGATCACGTCCAACACGTTACGGTGCCCGCCCCGCCTCGGCCGCAGCCCTCGGTCCATCGAAGGCGGCGGCGCCCAGCGCGGCAAGCCCGGCCTTGCGGAACGGCTCGGTCGCCGCGTTGAGCTCGCGCACGCCGAGGTCGATTCCCAGGCACGTCCGCAGCGGGCGCTCGTCGGAGGGGCGCTCGATGAGCGACGCGATGGCTCTCACGACATGAGCCGGGTCCGTGCCCTCGGGGTCAGCGCCAAAGACACGAGCCTCGAACAGTCGAGCCACCTCGTCGACCGAGCCGGCCACGCGACCGTAGGCCGCCGTGACCTCCGTGCGAGACGGGCGCGGCGCCTGGTCGAAGAGCCCGGTTGCAAACGGTCCCGGCTCGACGATGACCGAGTCGATTCCGAACGGCGCAAGCTCGTAGCGGAGCCCCTCGGCCATGGCCTCGGCCGCGTACTTGCTGGCGCAGTAGAGCGAAAAGAACGGTGTCGTGAGCCGACCGGCGATGGAGGAGACCTGAATCAGCAGGCCGGAGCGCCGCGCGCGCATGCTCGGTAGCACGGCCTGGTTCACGCGCAGGCAGCCAACGACGTTCGTCTCCAGCATGCGCTGGAACTCTCCGATGGAGAACGCCTCGGAGATGCCGACGGGCATGACGCCCGCGTTGTTGACCGCGACATCGAGGTGGCCCTCGGCGCCGAGTAGCGTGGCCACACCGGTCTCGACCGAGGCGCTGTCCAGCACGTCGAGCTCGACGACCCGCAGCGCCTTCCCGTGGGTCTCCGCCCAGTTGCGCATGGCGTCGGCCACTCGCGCGTTGCGCCCTCCGACGTCGCGCATGCCGGCCCAGACCCGGTGTCCGCGCTCGGCCAGCAGGTGCACGAGGGCGTGACCAAAGCCACTCGAGGTGCCGGTGACGAGGACGACCTGCGGGACCGGCGGCGTCTCGGGGAGCTCGGGCTTCTCCGGCGCCTTCCACCCGCGCGCGAGGCGCTTGACGTTGACCAGGTTGCGATAGCCGACCGCGTCCGTCGTGGAGTTGCCGCCAAAGGTCCCGCAGCCGAGCGTAAACGACGGCGTGAGCCCCGCCGTCACGCCCATGCACCCCTGGACGCACGCCGAGTTCGCGAAGATGCGGCTCGCGGGCATCTGCCGCGCGAAGGCCTCGATGTGCGCGTCGTTCGCCGTCCAGATAGCGCACGTGTGGCCCGTGCCCTGGTGCTCGAGGAGTCGGCGCGCCAGGTCGATGCCCGCGGCCGCGTCCGGCACGGTGAACAGCGACACCATGGGCATCATCTTCTCGCCGGCGAGCGGATTCCCTTGAAGCGGCTCGGCGGTCGGGACGACCAACAGGCGAATCGGTGCCTCACGCGCGATGCCGCCCGCCTGCGCGATGCGCCCCGCGGACTGCCCGATGGCCTTGGCGACGAAGCCGCCGCTCTTGGGATCGACGATGCGCGGCAGGAGCGCGTCGGACTCCGAAGCCGTGAGGACCGCGGCACCATGGGCCACGAGCCGCGCGACGAACGCCTCCTGAATGGAAGCGACGGCGATGAGGTTGCTCTCGGAGGCGCAGATGAGCCCGTTGTCGAAGGACTTGCTCTCGATGACGCCCTTGGCCGCGTCGTCGAGGTTGGCGTCCTCGCAGATGACGATTGGCGAGTTCCCCGGACCGACGCCGATCGCGGGCGTGCCCGACGAGTACGCCGCGCGCACCATCTCACCGCCGCCCGTCGCCAGCACGAGCCGGACGGACGGGTGCGCCATGAGCGCGACCGACTTGCGCCGACTCGACCGCTGGCGGATCCACTGGACGAGCTCAACCGGCGCGCCCGCCGCTGCCAGCGCGCGCTGCATCAGGACGCCCGCGCGCTCCCCGACGTCTTTGGCGCGGCGATGGAAGCTCAGGACGATGGCGTTACGTCCCTTGATGGCGATGAGCGTCTTGAACACCGCGGTCGCGACGGGGTTGGTCATGGGCACCAGCCCGGCGATGACGCCGACCGGGTGCGCGAGCTCGGTGACCTGCTTCTTCTCGTGGGTCGTGAGCGCGCCGAAGCCGACCTCGCCGAGCAGCGACTGGAGCACGCCGACGCTCGCGACGCGGTTCTTGACGGTCTTGTCGGGCACGTTGCCGAGGCCGGTCTCCTCGACCGTCTGCTGAGCGAGGGACTCGGCTTCGTTCGCGATCGCGTCGGCGATGCTGCCGAGCAGCGTGTCAATGCGGTCGTCGGGCCAGGCGAGGATGGTCCGATGCGCGGCCTCGGCCCGAACCATCAGCTGGTTGATCTCCTGGTCCGCGTGACCTGAGAACAGGTGCTCCGACAGGCGCGCGTTCGCCTCGCGCACCTTGGTCGCCGCACCTCGCCCGAGCGCGCTGACGAGCTGGAGGCCCAGCGCCGGATCGGCGTCCATGAGCGCCTCGAGCGCGCGGAGAGGGAGCCACCGCGCGACGACGGCCGAGTCGGCTATGGCGGAGGCGCTGCGCGGCTGGCGGTCGAGGAGGGACAGCTCACCCAGGATCGCGCCGGCGCCCAGCACCTGGAGCACGGCGTCGCTGTCGACCTCGGGGTGGTCGATCTCGAGGCGGACCTCGCCGGAGTCGATGAGATAGCAGCCGTCGCCGGCATCTCCCGCGCGAAAGAGGACGAAGCCCGCAGGCAGGCGCATCTCGGTCAAGAGCGACGTGACACGCGCCTGCGCGTCGTCAGGCAAGGTGTCGAGGGGCGGCGGCAAGGTCGGCATGGCAGCGGGCTCCTGAATGTCTCGGTCGCGTGCGACGTTATGAGCACACCGGGCACAGGTCAACGTCCGGCGGGCGGTCACGGCGCAGGCGATCGCGGGCGTCTGAAGCGGAACCTCGTACGGCGGTTGACTTTTTTGACGATTCGTGTCATCTAGCACGCGCCCGGCCGTCAAGGAGGTCCCATGGGTGCGTTCGATCAGCAGCAGACCCCCCAGCCGGGAGCCGGACCCGCGGGCAACGTCCCCGAGGTCTTGCCCGGACCCAAGGGCGGTCCACGCGCGGGACTTCGCGGCCTCGGCTACGAGGCGCAGGTCGCCAAGCTGTCGCCCAACGCCTCACCGGCCGCGACGCAAGGCGGCGCCGGTGCCGCGGCCACGCCCGCTCCAGCCGCCGATCCCAACGCACGCACCACGGCGCGTCTGCTGTTCGAGAAGGGTGCGGCCGCCTTCGAGCAGGGCCAGTTCATGGTCGCAGCCGACTACTTTGCGCAGTCGGACCAGCACCAACACCACGCGGAGACGAACTTCTCTCACGCACAGGCGCTACGCAAGGCGGGCGGCCACGCCGCGGAGGCGGTCGCGCTCTATCAGCGGTATCTGACGGAGCTTCCTGGTGGACCTCGCGCCAAGGACGCCGCCGAGGGCATCACGGAGCTCAAGGGTCCGGCGCCGACCGGGGACGTCGCGCAGGACACGGGCGCGGCCAAGACGCTCTTCGAGAAAGGCTCCAAGGCGTTCGATGCGGGCCAGTTCCAGGTCGCCGCCGACCTCATGGCCCAGTCGGACAAGCTCTCCCCGCGGCCGCAGACCGCGTTCTCGCGCGCTCAGGCGCTGCGCATGGCGGGCGGGCGCTCCGCGGAGGCCATCGCACTCTACCAGCGCTACCTGGACGAGCTGCCGGGCGGTCCGCGCGCCAAGGAGGCCGCAGAGCACAGGGCCAAGCTCGAGGGCCCGGCCAAGACGGGCGACGAGAAGCTCGATCGGGGCGCGGCCAAGACGCTCTTCGAAGAGGGCGCCGCCGCGTTCGACAAGGGCCAGTACCTCGTCGCGGCCGATCTGATGGCCCAGGCCGACAAGCTCCTGCCGCGCGCGGAGATCGCGTTTTCGCGCGCCCAGGCGTTGCGCAAGGCCGGGGGTCACACGCAGGAGGCCATCACGCTGTATCAGCGCTATGTCGCCGAGCTGCCCAATGGCCCGCGCGCCAAGGAGAGCCGAGACTTCATCGCCGAACTCACCAACCCGGGTGCCGTCGCGCTGAAGGAGGCCAAGAACGCGGCCTCGCAGTCCACGTTCCAGAAGGGGGCGGCCGCATTCGAGCTCAAGCAGTACATGGTCGCCGCGGACTTCTTCGCGCAAGCGGACGCGCAGGAGCACCATGCCGAGATCAGCTTCTCGCACGCGCAAGCCTTGCGGCTCGCCGGCGGGCACGCGCAGGAGGCCATCGCGCTTTATCAACGCTACGTCGCGGAGCTGCCAACGGGGCCGCGCGCCAAGGAGGCGCAGGGCTTCATCGTCGAGCTCAAGGGGCCCGACAAGAGCGGCGACGAGAAGCTGGACGTCGGAAACGCCAAGGCGCTATTTCAGAAGGGCGAGAAGGCGTTCGATGCCGGCCAGTTCATGGTCGCAGCGGACCTGATGGCGCAGGCCGACACGCTGTCACCCCGCCCGCAGCTTGCGTTCTCGCGCGCGCAGGCGCTCCGCCTCGCCGGAGGGCACGCGGCGGAGGCCATCGCGCTTTACCAGCGCTACCTCGTCGAGCTGCCCACCGGTCCGCGTGCCGAGGAGTCGCAGCAGTACATCATCGAGCTCAAGGGGCCCGCCAAGACCGGAAACGAGGCCGTCGACCGCGGAGAGGCCAAGGCGCTCTTCGAGAAGGGCTCCAAGGCCTATGACGCAGGCCAGTTCATGGTCGCCGCCGATCTGATGGGCCAGGCCGACGTGCTCGCGCCACGCGCCGCGCTGGCCTTCTCGCGCGCACAGGCGCTGCGCCGCGCTGGTGGCCACATCCCCGAGGCCGTCAGCCTCTACGAGCGGTATCTGGCGGAGGCGCCCACGGGTGGACGCGCCGCGGAGTCGAAGCAGTACCTCGACGAGCTCAAGGGGCCCAAGCTCTCGGCGGTCATTCACTAGGTCCGTCATCAGGATCGTCATCAGGTTCTCCAGTCGGTTCGATCGCATCCGCGCGCTGCGGCAACCCATGCCGCGAGAGGCGCACGAACGATGCAACACCTCATCGGCACGGGCGGGAGCGCCCTAGCCTCCTTCTTGGCGACGCTGGCGCTCACGCCGCTGGTTCGCGCGGGAGCCCGCGCCACGGGGTTCGTGGCTCCGGTGCGCCGCGATCGCTTCGGCTGCCGTGCAGTCGCGCTCGGCGGCGGAGCGGCGATGGCGCTGGCCGTCGCGCTCGTCTTGGCCACGACGCCTCTCGGTGGCGCGCTGCCCTTCAGCCTGCAGCTCGCGCTCCTGGGCATCGCCCTCCTCGGCCTCTGGGACGACCTCAAGCCGCTGTCGCCATGCGCCAAGCTCATCCCCGAGGTGCTCCTCGCCATGGTCGCCGTCCGCGCCGGCGTCCGACATGACTGGCTCGGCGTGCCCCTGCTGGATGACGCGCTCGTGGTGCTGTGGATCGTCGGCATCACGAACGCGACCAACCTCATCGACGGCATGGACGGCGTCGCCGGCTCGGTCCTGCTGGTCACGCTCGGCGCGATCGGCGGGCTGCTGGCCCGCTCGGGGGCCTGGCCCGAGGCCGCGCTCGCAGCCGTGGCGTTCGGCGCCGTCGGCGGATTCCTGCTCTTCAATCGCCGCCCCGCGTCCATCTACATGGGCGACTGCGGGGCGCTCTCGCTCGGCTTCCTGCTCGCCTGCCTCGCCGTCCTGGCCGTGCGCTCCTCCTGCCCCTCGCCATCGCAAGCCACCGTCGGGCTCGTGCTCCTCGCGCTCGTCCCGCTGACCGACATCACGTTCGTCGTCGTCACCCGCATCGCCCGCGGGCGGTCGCCATTTCGCGGCGGGTGCGACCACCTCGCCCATCGCCTCGCGCGCCTCGGCGTCTCACAGTCCCGGGTCGTCCTGCTGCACGTCGGCTGCGCGCTCGCCTCGTGCCTCTCTGCTGTCGCCCTGCCTCGGTTGCCGGCTCCTGTGGCGTTCGCGGTCATCGCCGTGTTCCTGGTCGGTGCGGTGCTCCTCACCGCCCGCCTCTCGCGCACGTCACCCGCCGAATCCCCCTTGCCATCGGACCGGTAGTCGCCATTCTTTGCGCCCTGTTCCCTGTCGGCCGGCGCACGCAGTCGGCCCGATCGCGAGGTCGCATGTCTCTGGTCCCCCCGGGTCCCCCGCCTGTCACGAACAACCCCTTCGGCTTGCTGAAGTACGCCCGCGCCTTTCGCGAGGACCCGATCGGGTTCGTAGGTCGCCGCTTCGAGATGTATGGGGACATGTACTCGACGGTGTTTCGTGGCGTGCCCCTGTACGTCACGCGCCACCCGGCGCACATCCACCAGACACTGGTCACCTCGGGCGGGAGCTTCATGAAGCCCGAGCAGGGCCTCGGCGCGCGGCAGATTCGCCGCTTCTTGGGGACGGGTCTCGTGACCAGCAACGGCGACTTCTGGCGCCAGCAACGTCGTATGATCAACCCGGCGTTCGGCCGCAAGCGCATCGAGGCCTTTGGCGCCATCATGGTCGAGAAGTCCAAGGCCATCCTCGACCGCCTGCAGCCGGGGACGACCCGCGAGGTCGGCGCGGACATGATGGCCCTCACCTTGAACATCGTGGCCAAGACGCTCTTCGATCACGATCCGACGCACGATCAGGATCGCGTGGCGAGCGCACTCGACGCCTTTCGCAACTCGTCGGGCGCGGCCAACATCCTCCCGAGCTGGGTGCCCATCCCCAGCGTCCGGCGGATGAATCACGCGCTGCGGGACATCGACGACGTCGTCTACGGTCTCATCGATGCGCGCAGGACCGAGTCCGACGCCGCGCTCGCAACACGGACAGACCTCCTGAGCGCGCTGCTGCTCGCGTCCTCGGAGACCCCGGGCACCTCCGATGGCCGCATGAGCCGCAAGGAGCTGCGGGACGAGCTGCTCACGCTGTTTCTGGCTGGACATGAGACGACCTCGCAAGCGCTGACGTGGACCTGGTACTTGCTTGCACAGCATCCGGAGATCGAGGCGCGGCTCCACGCGGAGCTCGACGACGTCTTGGGCGGCCGCTGGCCGAGTGTGGCCGACGCCCTGCCCTTCACCGATCGCGTGCTGCTCGAGTCCATGCGCCTGTTCCCGCCAGTCACGACCGTGGCGCGCGTGGCAACCGAGCCCGTCGAGATCGGCGGGTGGCCGGTGCCCAAGGGCGCGGACGTCATTGTCTGGATCTATTGGGCGCACCACGACGCGCGCTGGTGGCCCGAGCCCGAGCGCTTCGATCCCGACCGGTTCCTGCCCGAGCGGCTCGCACAGGTGCCCGAGGGGGCCTATACGCCGTTTGGCGCCGGCCAGCGCCTCTGCATCGGCAAGCACTTCGCGCTCATGGAGGCGCGGCTGATTCTGGCGACCATCGCGCAGCGGCGCCGTTTCCGGATCGAGCCGGGCCACCGCGTCGAGAAGCACGTGGCAGTCACCATGTCGCCTCGCTACGGGATGCGGATGGCCGTCGAAGCGCGCTGACCGCGCGCGGTCCGGACAATTCCATTGACCCAGCGCAGGATATGGCGCAAGGTCGCACGGCATCGGCATGAACACGACAACGACTGCTACCGACGCTGTCGATGCGCCCCTGTGGCGCACGTTCGAGGACGCACCTGCGGTCATCGCGATTCACCGGGGACCAGAGCACCGCTTCGTCTTCGCCAATCGCCTGTTTCGCGAGTCGGGCGATGGTCGTCCCATTGTGGGGCGTGCCTACGCCGAGGCGTTTCCAGAGTTTGTCGAACAGGGTTACCTCGACATCTTCAATCGCGTCTTTTCGACCGGCGAGCCGTTCGTCGCCACGGGAGCCCGCGCCGACACACCACGCGTCGCGGGAGGCCCCCCCGAGGAGCGCTATTGGAACGTGACGTTTCAGGCCACCCGCGGGCCGGACGGCACCATCGACGGCGTCAGCTCCTTTGCCTTCGAGGTCACCGAGCACGTCCGCGCGCGGCGTATCGCCGAGGCCGCAGAGCGTCGCTACGACGAGCTCGTAGACAACCTTGGCGTCGTCGTCTTCTGCATCGACCCGCAAGGCTGGGAGCCGCGATGGGTGCGCGGTCACGTACTCGCCGTGCTGGGGCTCCCTCCCGAGGAGGCGACGCGGCCAGGCGTCTGGTGGGAGGACCTCCACCCCGATGATCACGCGGCGGTGCAGGCGGCCCGCGCGTCGCTCGCGCTGGAGGGCGACCGCTACCGCGTCGAGTATCGTCGTGGCGGCGGGGCGCGAGGATGGCGCTGGATCGCCGAGTCCGGGCAGCTCCGCGGTGAGCATGGCTCCACACAGCTCCTGGCGTGGGGTCTCGCGCAAGACGTCACGGAGCGCATCTCCAGCCAGAACGAGCGCGAGCGTCTTCAAACGCAGCTCTTGCACGTGCAGAAGCTCGAGAGCCTGGGCGTGCTCGCCGGCGGTATCTCGCACGAC
>SXGT01235606.1_pt1 | contig 68876 bp, 65 predicted proteins | sample 3176221 | NCBI WGS metagenome assembly SXGT01 (sample SAMN11356862, study PRJNA531348) | freshwater metagenome | isolation source: freshwater sample F1-120 | place: China: Fuxian Lake, Yuxi | collected 2017-12-25
AACTTAATCTGCGCACACATCGCTGGGACTCCATTCCCAAAGGGCCTTTCCAAAACACACCCAATGAGAACGTCCCAGCGATCTTTTCCTCTACTTCTGCTTTGTTCAGAACCGTTGCGTTTGAGATGAGCGAGCGCCTGGTGTCAGTGGTATTAACGCCGCAATCGATCCCGGTTGACCTGGCAGACAAGTGGGAGGACTGCGCCGCGAAGTAGGTGGCGCGGAGAGAACTGCCGTTAACATGACAGACGACAGGCCCAATATCTGTGGCGCAGCGGCCGAGTTTGAGAGAGGGGTATTGCTGACTGTGGGTGTCTCGCCTTCTGGCAGTGCAGCCAAATAGTCCTGCCACGCTTGATCAGCTTGAGTTTCAAGGCCACCGAAAGTGGATTCCGCCGTTTGTATGGCGGTGTCAGCCGCAGATTGCAACGTGATGTGCGCGACGGCTTCAGCACCCGTCCAGGTCGTGGTTGCCAATGCCACAGCGGATTGCTCGGCAGACCACGCGGCTGATTCGGTGGCGTTCCAGATCGTCGTGGCGGCCGTTAGCACGCTTTCAAAAATGTCAGTTGCGGTTGAAACGGCCGTGTCACGGACTCCACGAGCCGTGCTTTCGACTCCGTCATAAATTGACCAGGCGGCACTTTCCGATGTGTTCCAGGCGGCTTCAGCGACGGCCATGTCAGAGTCGTATTGAGCGCGTGCCAGCGCTTCGCCGCTGGTCCAGTTGTCGAGGGCCGTGTTGAGCGCGTTTTCGTGGTCGTTGGACGCGATTGTTTCGGCGGCGTCCCAATCGGCTTCGGCCTCCTCGAACGCGGTGTCGTAATCCGCGAGGGCTTGGTCAACGTCCTCTTGCCAGTCGATCAATGCGGCGGCGTGAGCGGATTGAAATTCGTTCCGAGCCGAATCGACCGTCGCATCCCAGGCGTTGTCCGCTTCGGTCTTGGTCGTTTGGTAGGCGGCCGATGCGATCCCTTCGGCGGTCTGCCAGTCGTCGTCGGCGGCGGCGGCGGCGGTTTCAAACTGTGACTGAGCGTAAGCTTCTGTGGATTCGTAGTTCGCTCGTGCCGGACCCTCAATGCCTTCGTAGAGGGCCACGGCATTGGCCTCGCCAGTCTCCCAGGCGGAGACGGCGGTTGACGCGGCGCTGAGAAATGCCGCCGCCGCGCCGTCGTACACGCTGTCCCAGGCCGCGACGGCCGCGTCCGCCGCGCCGCGATAAACCCCTTCCGCGAGGACTTCCGCCGCATGCCAATTCGAATACGCGAGATCGAGCGCCGCTTCCGCGTCGTCGCGGGCGAGCGACTCGGCGTCGATGTGGTCGTCAAAGGCTGACTGCTCGATGCCAATGAAAACGTTCCACGCCGCCAACTCGGTCGCAACCCAATTCGACGTCGCCAGAGCTAGCACCGATTGGAATTTGGCAGCGGCGGTCGCGAGCGTGGACGGATTCATTGCCGCCATCGGATTTGCCGTTGCCGCCATGTAGGCTGCCCATGCCGGAGTGACCGCATTCAAAAAATCACTATTCGCCCCATCGACTTCCGACGTGTAGTCGGCATACGCCTGATCAACCAGCGATCGGTACTGGTCCGCCGCATCCGTGACCGCCGAGTCATAGTCGGACAGAGCCGTGGTCACGTCGGTCTCGTACTGATCGTCGAACGGAGCCATCGTTGTGTCGAATGCGTCCGCCGCGTCCTCCAAGTCCGACTCGAACTGGGCGTCGGCGGGAGCCATCGTCGTATTGAAGTCGTTTTCCGCATCCATCATGGCGGCGTCAAACGCGGCGTCCACGGACACCATCTCCAAGTCGTAGGCGGCTTGCGCGTCATCCGCCGCACTTTGATAATCCGCCGCCGCAGGAATCATGGTCGCGTCGTACGCCGCAACGGCATTGTCCATCGCGACCGTGTAGTCGGTATCCGCCGTGTCCATCGCGGAGTCGTAGGTGGACTGCGCACCGGACATGGTCCAATCGTACGTCGTATTGGCGGTGTCGACGGCAGAATCGAATGCCGTTTTGAGGCGTGTCACGTTGGCATCATACGCGGTATCCGCTGCCGTGATGGCGTCATCCAACGCCGTTTCCGCCGAATCCATCGCCGTCTCAAACGCGGAATCCGCCACGTCCATCGCGTCCTGGTAGTCCGAGTTCGCGGTGTCCATCGCCGCATCGAACGCCGCATTGACGGATGTCATCGCCAAATCGTAGGCGGCAGTCGCCGCGTTGGCCGCGTCACTGAGCACGCCGTTCGCCGTCTCCACTTCCGCCTGATAATCCCCGTAGGCATCCGAGACCGTTGAGTCGTAATCGTTGTTCGCATCCTCGACAGTCGAGTTGAAAAACGCCCAGGCGGGATCAACGAGGCTGGAGAAGACTGCGTTCGCACCCTCCACGGCCGACAGATAGTCCGCAGAAGCGTCTGCAATCGCCGACTCGAAGTCGCTGTTAACGCCGACCATCGTCGATTGATATTCGGAGATCGCCGCGTCAATTTCCGATTGTGCGTCCGCTGCTGCAGCATCGGCCAAGGCTTGCAGATTCGCGATTGCCGCCAAGTAATCATCCGCCGCGCTCAGCAAGGCGCGAGGCTCCAGCGATTCCACCGCACTCACAAATGAGTCACACCGACGGCGATGAGAGCGACGCCGTAGGGGGGCGGGCCTGACAAAGAAGACAGGCAAGCCAGGGATCGTTTCGCGAACGACGAGAGCCAAGGCGAAAACAGCATGACGACTCCTTCCAAGTGATGAGTGGTGCCATCGCAAAAAGCTCAGGCGGACATCGAATGGTCTCGCAAGAATTGAGAGCGAAGAAATGCTCTCACAGGGACGTGTTCGGAAACACAATGCCGTCCGGAACTGCATTCGTCAATGATCTGTACCTGTCAGAATGTCACAAATCGAAAACTCGAATGGAGGCCCTCGAAACCTTCTCGGACGATTGGGTGCCGCACTCAAGTGCTCCAACGTGTGTGGGCTTCACGGAATTGGCGCTGGGGCGTGAGCGACGACACGGCTGGTTAATTCATCGTGTTAGGCAAACTGTAGCCCGACCCCTTGTGGGTCGGGTGATTCCAGATTCGGCGGTCGTTTTGGGGAAACATCGAATCCTCCGCCCCACAAGGGGTCGGGCTACAGACACCGCAACTTCAGGAATTAGCCAGCCGCGTGAGCGACGATGGCTTGGTGGTGGTGGCGTGAATCCCGGCATCCGTTTCGGTGAGACCGACGACGACGACGTCAAAGTCAAAACCCACCTGCACGACCTGCACGCCACGATGCTGCACCGGCTGGGCTTCGACCACACCAAGCTGACCTACCGCTACGCTGGCCGCGATGTCCGTTTGGCCGACGCGCATCGCAAAGTCATCAGCGGACTTCTGGCTTGATGCCCGTTGCGGTATCAGGACGACGCGCGAGTGGTGAGCATTGCAACCGATTGGCCACTCGCTTGCGTGTCGTGCTAATTTTCAAAGCACCACTACACGACTTCGTAGCCTTTGCGCTGCTCGCGGCCTTGCCAGGCGTTGGCTTCGTCGTCACCGACCATTTGCTCGGTTTCGGGGTTCCACTTCAGAGTGCGGCCGAGCCGCATGGCGATGTTCGACAAGTGGCACGTCGTCAAGTTGCGGTGATGGCTGAAGACGTCACTTTGGGTTTCGCCCCGATCCTTCACACAGGCAATGAAGTTGGCCATGTGGTTGTCGCGGTTCTTGCCCTTTCGCAGAGCCTTGAAGACGTCTTCGGAGAGCGGGTTCTTTTCGAGATCCTCGACCGGAGCCCCCGTCAGTTTGCCGCGATTGACGAAGAAGCGACCGGTTTCGCCCTCGAACATCACTCCGTTGTCGAAGCCGAGGTCGTTGCAGTTGTCGCGAATGAACATCTCGACGCCATTGGCGAAGGTCGCTTTGACTTTGAACGCCGTCGCGGTGTTGTAAGTGTCGTCGATCGTCGGATGGCCCTTCTCGAACGGGACCGGGTGCGTGCATTCGAGCACCTCGACACTGACCGGTCCGGAACCTTCCATGCCGATACCCCACTGGCCGATGTCAACGTGGTGAGCACCCCAGTCGGTCATCTTGCCGCCGGAGTATTCGTACCACCAACGGAAATTGTTGTGACAACGCTGCTCGATGTAGTCCACCAGCGGAGCCTGGCCGAGCCACACGTCCCAATTGAGATGGGCGGGCGGTTGCGTCTTTTTGAATGTCCCACCTTTGTCGCCGCCGCCGATGGCGATGTGAACCTTTTGGATTTTTCCGATTCGTCCCTCGCGAGCGATCGCCACCGCCTTTTGGAAGCGATCGTCGCTGCGTTGCTGTGTCCCGACCTGCATGACTCGCTTGGTCTCTTTGACGACTTTGCAGAGCAGCTTCCCTTCGTTGATCGTCAGCGTCAGCGGCTTCTGGCAGTAGATGTCTTTGCCAGCTCGCAGCGCGGCCAGAGCAATCCGCGTGTGCCAATGGTCCGGCGTGCTGATCGTGACGCAGTCGATGTCCTTCCGATCGAGTAGTTTGCGGTAGTCACCGAAGACCTCCGCCTTGCCGCCGAGCATTTTGTCGTTGAGGTTGCCGGAACGATTTGTGTCCACGTCGCACAGGGCGACGATGTCACCGTAATTCTTGATCGCACCCGCATCGCCGGTCCCCATGCCGCCGTTGCCGATACAGCCGACCTTCGGCCGTTCGTTCGGCGACTTGGCCTCCTGAGCGATCGTGCTCGAAGAGCCGTTCCACACCGGCATCAAACTGCTGGCGGCGGCCAAGGTGGAAAGTTGTAGAAAGTCTCGGCGAGTCGTCTGCGTCATGATTCGTCCTTTGCAGAGTTCCGTTGGTGAAACATTTTGAGCAGCGAAAGATACCGTCGGTCCCGATCCGAGCGAACTTGGTCAGCGACTGCCGGCGGATAATCGTAGAAGCCGCGTCCCGTTTTGAACCCGTGATTTCCGCCATCGACGATCCGTTGCACGGTTGCCGGGACCGTCGTGCAAGCGGCGATCTCCGGCGTGAGGTTGCGATACACGGCCGTCTGGACATCGAGTCCACCGAAGTCGTGAATCCGCAGCGGGCCGAGCGCCGCGAGCCGAAAGCCCATGCTCCCCTGAATCGCCGCGTCGATGTCCTCGACGGACGCGACACCACGATCGAGCAAGTCCCACACTTCGCGCATCACAGCGATCTGCACGCGGTTGACGAGGAATCCTGGCAGCTCTTGATTGATGCGAATCGCCAGTTTGCCGGAGCGGCGCAGCAGTTCGAGCGTCGCCTGAATCGTCGCTTCGTTTGTGAGCGGACTGCCAACCACTTCGACCGTCGGCACGATGTGTGGCGGATTGAACCAATGCGTGACGACCGCACGCTCCGGACGCTTCAGCCGAACGCCGGATTGTGAAATCGGGAACGTCGAGGAGTTGCTCGCCAGGATCGTGTCGTCAGCGACGAGCGGTTCGAGTCGCTCAAACAGCTCCTGTTTGGCGGTCAAATCTTCGCGCATCGCTTCCGTCACGAACTGCGCGTCATGCACGGCTTCGGCCTGAGTTCCACAGATTCGAATCCGACGGAGAGTCGAGTCGATCTGATCGGCGGCAAACAATTCCGCCGAGACGAAGTCCCGCAGGTTCTGTCGGATCCGATCGTGCAGCGAATCGCCTGCGGCTCGGACTTCGTCAAATCCGGTGACGTCACAGCCCGCCATCGCGAACGTTTGCGCGATCCCGTGTCCCATTGTGCCTAGACCGATGACTGAAACTCGTCGAATCACGGGCGTCACGCTTTCTTGGAATATCGAGAACCCTCGGCAATTGCCTGAAGAGTTTCCTCGGCGGGGATCAATTGGTCTTGGCGCTCGCGTGGTTCGAGCAACTCACAAAGCTGATACCACACTTCTCCGTCTTCACATTCCGGACCAAGATTCAGGAGGTCGAGCACACCAACGAACTCGAAAAAGACTTGTCCGCCACGGCTGTTGGCGTAGTGATGTTCCGACTTGCGTCCTCGTCGTTTCGCCTTCTTCAGCGCATCACGGCCACTGAGTGCCTCCAGGACGAGCAGACGCCGCTCGCACAGCCGTCGTCGATTTGCGACCCCATCCGTGACGACTCGGAACTGAAACAGCAACATCGCGGCGAATCGGGAGTCGCCGCATTTCAGCTTTGAGTTGCTCAAAATCGAACTCTCGCAGATAGCCGAACGGTGGACTACAACATTCCCGCGCCTTTGACGTCGATGCCTTTCAGGGCCATCTTCAACTCTTCGATGTTGGGTGAAATCTCGAAGGCGTCGGAACGACTGATCAATTCTTTGTCGATGAAGTGCTTCAATGAGTCGTTAAACAACTGCATGCCGTCTTCTTTGCCAATTCGGATGGCGGCTGACAATTTGCTGTCTTGCTCCTCTAAGACCAGCTTACGGACGACGGCGTTGAAGAGCATCAGTTCGATGATCGGCACGCGGCTCGGCTTATCGACGATGGTCTTGATGAGCTTCTGAGCGACGATGGCTTTCATGTTGAATGCCATCGCGCCGCGCAAGGCTTTGTGCATGTCTTGCGGAAAGAGGTCCAGAATACGACCGATACACGAGGGAGCGTTCGAGGCGTGGATCGTGCCGTAGACCAAGTGGCCGGTTTCGGCGGCGTGGATCGCGGTCCCGAACGATTCCTGATCGCGCATTTCGCCCACCAGCATGATGTCGGGATCTTGTCGCACGGCATGTTTCATGGCGATGTGGAAGTCCTTCACGTCCATGCCGACCTCGCGCTGGTTGATGAGCGCTTTGTCTGACGTGTAGACGAATTCGATGGGGTCTTCGATCGTCAAGATGTGGACGTTCTTGCGATGATTGATCAGGTCCAACATCGAAGCAATCGTCGTGGACTTGCCGGAACCGGTGACTCCGGCGAGTAGCACCATGCCTTGGTCATAGTTGGTCAACGCTTCCATGATCGGCGGTAGGAACAGGCCCTCGAAGTTGGGAATCGTGCGTTCGATTTTGCGGCAGACCATGCCGGGAATGCCCATCTGCACGAACAGATTCACGCGGAACCGCCATTTTTCGCCGTCCACTTCCACCACATGCGAGAAGTCAGAGCCCCCCTCGTTCCAGAAGATGGTGGTCAACCGCTCGTCCATCATCGGCATCAGCAGCGCTTCCATCTTCTCTTTGGTGATCACCTCCATATCCAACGGCACTAGCGATCCCTTGATGCGGAAGATCGGCGGCCGGCCGACCTGCATGTGTAAGTCCGAGCCTTTGTGCTTGACCATCGCTCGGAAGATCTTGTCGACCTCCAGGTTCTTCGTGGCTCCGAATGTGCGTTTGACGTTGGGCTGAGCCTGTGGAGCAGCGGCAGGAGCGGCATGACCGGACATGAAATATCCCTCACGAGTTGACGAAGTCACGAGAACCGAGAGCCGCCCGATTTGCGGCACAAAAGGTTTGCAGACTGTAATCAACCGTTTCCACCGCTGACAAACAAGAATCGGTGCCGCGTTCGACGTTCGGCCGAGACTTTGTTAGAAGGTCCGTCCCGTTTGTGACGCGATTTTCATCAAGGAGAAATCATGCAGCAGCGACATCGACGTTCCGGGCTGACGCTTCTTTCGGCCTGCGTTTTGATCGGCCTTTCCGGCTGGGCCTCCGGTTGGTTCAAGGTGACCGAGACCGTGGTTTCCGAGATCGCTCCGGGAGTCTTCTTCCGCAAGATGGAGACCGAACCGAAGTTCCTGGGCAGCAATCAGGGATGGGTGATCTTCAAAGACTTCGTGTTGGTCATCGAAGCCAGTTTCCCGACCCAGGCCGAAGCGGTCATCAAGGAAATCCGCAAGACGACCGACAAGCCCATTCGCTACGTCTTCGACACGCACTACCACGGCGATCACGCCGATGGAAATCCAATCTTCGTCAACATCGGAGCTTCCCCGGTCGCCTCCGAAAACAGCAAGATCCTGTTCGAGACCAAAGGCCGAGCCGGCTTCGAGAAGTCACAAAAGGACAATCCCAATGAGTTCGGCCACGGCGGACTGACTTACGCTCCCGCTTCGTTGTACTTCCCGACGAAGCTCGTGATCGATGACGGCACACAGCGCGTCGAGTTGCTGCATCTCGGCCATGCCCACACGGCCGGTGACGCCGTCGCCTGGCTGCCAAAGCAAGGCATCGTTTTCACCGGCGACGCCTGCGTGAACGGAGCCTTCAACTACGCTGGCGACTCGAACACAGAAAGCTGGATCGGTGTCCTCACGAAGCTGCAAGAACTCCCGATCAAAGTCGTCTGCCCCGGCCACGGTGAAAAGACAGGCAAAGAATTGCTGGCGACTCAGAAGCGCTGGTTCGTCGAACTGCGTGAGGCGGTTCAGATGGCAATCGACAAAGGCAAATCGCTCGATGACATCAAGAAGGAACTCGAAGTCCCGTTCTACAAAGACTGGGCCGGCGTGGACGCGAAGACCCGCGTCGAGAACATCGAGCACGTCTACGGCGAACTGACGAAGCGCAAAGCGGGGTAAGGCAGGCAGGCGGAAAATGGAGGGCGAAAAATGAAGACGAAGATTCGGATCGTGATGCTGAACTTGCCGTGTTCCATTTTTCGCCCTCCATTTTTCGCCAGCCTGCTCCTGTCTCTCCTCATATCAGGTGTGCTCAACGCCGCCGTCACGCGAATCGAAATCAAAACGCGAGAGCCGTATCTCGATGGACGAGTCTTCGACGGCGTCGGCTCCTACGAGCGCTTACGAGGCAAGGCGTACTTCGCAGTCGATCCGAAACATGCCGCGAACCAAACGGTGATCGACTTGGAGTTGGCTCCGCGAAACGACGCCGGGCTTGTCGAGTTTTCGACCGATGTCGAACTGCTCGCGCCGAAAGACTTGAGCAAAGCCAACGGTGCGATCCTGTACGACGTCAACAATCGTGGCAACAAGCTCGCGCTGGGGATGTTCAACACGGGTGCGGACGAATTCCTGATGCGGAAGGGTTTCGTCGTTTTGTGGAGCGGCTGGATCGCCGAGACACAGCCGGGAGGCGGACGCCTGCGGCTGAACGCTCCGGTCGCAACCGAAAATGGTAAGCCGATCATCGGGCCAGTGCGGGCCGAGTTCGTGATCGAAGCCGCCGCCGAACGGCACACACTGGCGATGTGGGCCAATCAAGGCAGCTACGAACCGACCGAACGGGGTGAGCGTGAAGCCGTGCTGACTTGGCGTGCTCGCGAGAAAGACGCACGAGTCGTCATTCCGCGCGGACAATGGCGATTCGAGAAACGCTCGGTCGAGGACAACGGTGAGCGCGGGCAGTTGCCGGTGATCGATCTCGTGATCGTTGGCGGAGTGCAGCCGGGCTACATCTACGAGGTTATTTACGAAGCTCAAGGTCCGATTGTGCAGGGACTCGGCCTGGCGGGCATTCGCGATCTGCTGTCGTTTCTGAAGCACGAAACATCTGAGAGGAATCCACTGCGGTTTGCAGACACCAGCCCGACGCGCTCTGGCCAGTCTCCTGACCGAGCCAGCCAGGCCGACCGCAGGTCTCCCTCGGATGGCAGCAGCGACTCGAAAACGGGAGACCTGCAGTCGGGCGAGCGGCGGGGTCGGGAGACCCGCGCCGAGCGCTGGCTCGCCTACGGCTTCGGCGTCTCGCAGTCGGGACGTTGCCTGCGGCAGTTCTTGTACGACGGTTTCAACGCGGACGAGTCGGGACAACAGGTCTTCGACGGAGTGATCCCGCACGTCGCCGGCGGAGGGCTCGGTTTCTTCAATCATCGGTTCGCTTCGCCGACACGACACAACGGGCAGCACGACAATCATCTGTTTCCGGCGGACCAATTCCCGTTCACCTACGGAGACGAAACCGATCCATTCACTGGTCGCGCGGACGGCATTCTGCATCGCGATCGAGCTCGTGGGACCGTACCGAAAGTCATGCACACGCAGAGTAGCAGCGAGTACTGGCATCGCGCCGGCTCGTTGGTCCACACCGACCCTCGCGGCGAGCGTGACGCGAAGTTGCCTCCAGAAGTTCGTGTGTACTGCTTCGGAGGGACGCAGCATGGAGCGGGTGGCGGTATCGCGGCAGCAGCTCAGGGCAACGGTCAACTCATCACGAATCCAGCGGATTATCGGCCGCTGCTGCGAGCGTTGCTGACCGCGCTCGACGAGTGGGTTCGCACCGGCAAGGAGCCGCCCTCAAGTGCTCATCCGCGCATTGCGGACGGGACGCTGGTCGGTTGGCGTGAATCGGAGAGCGGTTGGAAAGGCATCCCTGGCGTGCGTTATCCGGAGGTCATACAGCAGCCGGAACACGTCGATCGTGGCCCGGAGTTTTATCGCTTCCGCCGCTCGACGATTGAGCCGCCGATCAGTCGCGGCAACTACGTCGTCCGCATTCCGAAGTGTGGAGCGGACAACAACGAACTCGGCACACTGCTGTTGCCGTCGGTGGCGGTGCCGGTCGCGAACTACACCAGTTGGAACACGCGCAATCGTAGCGTCGGGGCCGAGGGAGAAATGCTCGGCCTGCAAGGGGGCTACATCCCGTTTGCGAGAACGCAGACGGAACGAGAGCAGCGCGGCGACCCGCGGCCCGCGTTGCTCGAACGGTATCGCGACTTCGAGGATTTCCGCACGCAGTACCGAGCTGCCGTCGATCGTGGTGTCGCACAGCGGACGTTGTTGGCGGAAGACGTCGCAGAACTGATGAAGCTCGCGGATCGATGGCGACTTCTGTTTGATTGAACGGTCGGAGACTTCATGAACGGTACGGTCCCGATCGAAAAGCATGTCGTGCTCGTCGGCGCGGGGAACGCACATCTGGTGTTCCTGAAACGCTGGCGGATGTCACCCTGGCCAGGAGTCGCGGTGACGCTCGTCTCCGAGTCCTCCGAGATTCCGTACTCAGCGATGGTACCGGGCCACATCGCGGGGGATTACCGCTGGGACGAAATCACACTCGACCTCGTGCGCTTCTGCCGTTCTGTCGGGGCGAGATTCGTCGCGGCACCAGTGACGAGAGTTGATGCGGCAACCTCGCAGGTCGAATTCGCAGAGCGCCCGGCGATGGCGTTCGACGTGCTCTCGTTGGGACTGGGTTCACTTCCGGCAGCGCCATCCGGCTGGTCGGGCAACGAATGGTCGTTCTCGATGCGACCGCTCGGGCAATTCACGCGGCAGTTGGAGCGGCTGGAAGAATCGCTCACGCAATCGCCGCGACCGTTCCATCTCGCGGTGGTCGGTGGTGGAGCGAGCGGTTGCGAGTTAGCACTGGCGATTCGGCGGCGGCTGTCGAAATCGACCGGCTTCCGGTTGACGTTGCTGCAAGCGAATCGCCGATTGCTCCCCAGCTTTCCGGATCGTGCGGCTCGTCTGATGGGTGATCGATTGCGAGACGCGGGCATCGATGTCCAACTGGAGGCTTGCGTGATCGGCGGCAAAGTCCAGACCACGAAAACCAAGATCTGTAGCCCAGGCCCTTGTGGCCTGAATGATTCGCAAACTCCAGAGAATCACTCGACCCACAAGGGGTCGGGCTACGACGCGCACAACAGCGGCAATCCAGGCTGGCTGCAGTTGTCGTCTGGTCAAGAACTCGCCTGCGATGGAGTACTGTGGGCGACTCCAGCCGCACCGCCAGCGGTTTTGCACGCGAGCGGGCTAGGAGTTGATGAAGCCGGCTTCCTGGTGGTCCACGAAACATTGCAATCGCGCAATCATCCGGCGGTGTTCGGCACTGGGGACTGCGTGACATTTCAGCCTTTGCCGCAGTTGCCTCGCAACGGCGTCCATGCCGTGCGGCAAGGGGGAATCCTGTTCGAAAACGTGCGCGAGTTTTTGCACGAGCGGCCGCTGGTACCGTTTCATCCGCAACGGAATTGCCTCTGCCTGATGAACACGTCGGACGGCGAAGCGATCCTGAGTTACGGATCATTTGCGACAAAGGGACGTCTCGTGCGCCTCTGGAAAGAGCGCATTGACCGTACGTGGCTTGAATCCTTCGGCCTCACACCAGCCGGAAGCGCCAGCGAGGGGTCTCTTCCATCGAACATCAAACACTCGCTGGCGCGTCGTGCTGGAATGGCTAACACGGCTCCGCACCTGATGCGTTGCGGTGGTTGCGGAGCGAAAGTCAGCGGTGACGTGCTTTCATCGGTACTCTGCGAGTTGAAGATCCCGAACGATCCGCGCGTGCTGCTCGGCACGCTGGCGGGCGAAGACGCGGCCGTGCATCGCGTGAGAGCGGACTCATTCGGTATCGCCGCCGACAAACTCGTCGAGGTGCAAACGGTCGATTACTTCCGAGCATTTCTGGACGACCCGTACCTCTTCGGCCGGATCGCTGCGCTGCATTCGGTCAGCGATCTGTACGCGATGAACGCTCGACCGTTTTCAGCACTGGCGATTGCGACGCTACCGTACGCTCGCGGACCGATTCAAGCGGCTCACCTGCGTGAATTGCTGGCGGGAGCGACCCGCACGTTCGGAGAACTCGGAGTCGTGCTGACGGGCGGACACACGTCCGAGGGACACGACTTATCGCTCGGCTTTTCGGTAACGGGCTACGCGAACGAGGATCAACTCTTTCGCAAGGGCAATCTTGTCCCCGGCGATGCGCTGATCCTGACAAAACCAATCGGCACGGGAGCCGTCATGGCCGCCTGGATGCGCGGGGAGTGCTCAGCGACGCACTTCGACGAAGCGGTCGAACAAATGTTGATCGCGAACAACTCGGCAGCCGAGGTCTTCGCGAAGTTTGGAGTTCGTGCTTGCACGGACATCACCGGCTTCGGCCTCGCCGGGCACCTGCTCGAAATGCTCGACGCGAGCCGCGTCTCAGCCCAACTCCAGGCAAACTCAATTCCGCGCCTGGCCGGCTTTGATGCTGCTGCCGCGCGCGGCATCCTCAGCACGCTGCATCCTGACAATGCTCGGCTGGCCAATCGAATTCACATTTCCGGCTCCCCGCCCGATTGGCTCTTCGACCCGCAAACATCAGGCGGCCTGTTGGGGGCTGTACCTGAAAATGTCTCTGCCGAAGTCATTCGCGAGCTTCAATCCAGCGGTCTGGGCCACGCCACCGTGATCGGCTCGGTTCTCGACTCGACAACAACCCCTCGAATTCTTTGCGAGTCCGCGCAATAGACTGCCCCGAGCACTTCGCTGCTCAAGGTTTGCTGAGCCGATTGAGAACCTATGGGTGTAACTTCAACCGTCGCAATAATTGCTTGAATCGATAATTGCATTTTGTGGACAAACTCGTATCAACCGGCCGAAATGAGCCATTCGCACGGACAATGCAAAAGTTGGAAGTGGTCAGGTCAACGTTTCGCACATTTCTCTGTCGCATGCACCACAGCAAAAACCTCTCCGAGTGCAACGACTGTCCCGTCTCGGCGCAGTACTGCTTCGCAAGCCCACCTCTTCGTCCATATTCCTGCATTGTTTTGAAGTCGCCAATCGCAAACCGGTCGTTTAACCCTCGGTACTTGCCGAACCACGGTGTGTAAATGGTTCCGGTGCGGACAACAGGAATCTCGACGGGGTGCTCAAACCGAAGGTCTGCCCGAGAAAAGATTACGACATCAAATGTTTGGCCAAATTGATCGAGATGATCGGTGACTTGATTCAACGAATGAAATTGACGCAGGAGATTCATGAGCGAACCGAAATTGTCATTCCAGCTATCACCAAACTGTTGAAGGTGCAGGAACTCAGATTTGAGATGTAGGTCCAGAAGGTATTGATCGGTGTGTGAAATGACGTCGCAATTCAACAGCACGCTTTCGCATGGATCAACACGAACATTGTCCTCTCCCGTTCGAGGATTCGTGATACAAGAGCTGAAGTTAAAGTGTCCAAATCTCTTGTAATTAGGATCCATGCGTGACACAGGTGCCAGCAAATTCTGCTCGATGGAAGCCAGCGTGTTCTGTTTGAGATTGCGAGTGATACCGAAGAAGCAAACGGCAATCTTCATGTCAATCCTCGTGAAGCCCGAATGAACGTGTTGCGGCCGATGAAGCCACTCGTGGAGTTGGGAAAAAACATCAACTGAGGATTCCTGTGGTTGGTTTGCCGTTCGCCAACGTGTTCACGGCGGAGCGTCCCACGGAAATCTTCGAGAGTCCCTGACAAATGATGCGCGGGCACTTACGCCACGCGCCTTCGAGGCCAATTCGCTTGAATGACGTGAGTCAGCGCTGTCTTGGAGTCATCGAACGTCCCGCAATTACTGAAGACGGTGTAATCCGTCGGAACGCGCCGAATATGAAACCAAAACATGTCCTCGTCGTATTGGCGGTGAGCGATCTCCGAACATTCCGCTTTGCGAGCGTGGAGTCGCTCGAAGTCCACGACGAAGTGAACGGTCGGTAGCCGGATTCCGAAGTAGTCCGCAAGGCGAACCCAGCGTCCAAATTTTGCCTCGTCCGAAAGTCGGAGTGTGTAAAGCAGGTCCACCAATGTGCGGTCCATCACGAGCAGCTTCTGGCGACCCAAAAGCTGACGCCAATAAACTTTTCTCCGGAGATGAGCCGCTGCTTGAAGGTACAACGGAAGACAACACTGCTCGTCAAAGCGGTCCCGATTGATCGACAGGCTTCGTCGGACAAAGCTTCCAAATGTGCGATAAATCAGCGATTTGCGATACAGATTTCGTCCAACGAATGGCTTGATGGTGATCGGCAGACTCGAGCTCTTCGCCAGACTTTCGGAGAGCGACGTCTTTCCTGCGCCATCGCAACCCATGAACGAGATCACTGCCGGACGGCGAGGTACTCCCAGCCACCATCGTCGCCAGCGAGCGATCCAGTGCCGACGCAGGGATTGCCAAGAGTGCGTCAGCGAGGGAACGACATTGTACGACCGAAGCAACTGGATGGCACGAGTCAGCGCCGCAGGCTCGACACGCCCGGTTTGCAACACGGCATCGAGATCGGCGGCGAACTCCGTCGCCCCTGCCTTCCGACAGGCAAACGAATAGCCGTTCAATCGTTGGCGAATCCTGTCCGATTCAATCGACCTTTTCTTCACAACGTACTTATGCAAGTAAATGGCGGCCTCAACAGGCACAGGCAATCGCACGAACCCCGGCTGCCCCGGGGGCAACAGGTGGGCGACATCCTCAAAACGTAACCCGCAGCGCCCGCCATCCAGTTGCCACAAGTCGGTGAAAAGATCGAACTGAATGCGGAACTGGCCGCATCGAGAGATGAGAGCCAAGCTGACATTGCCCTCTCGTTTCCGCTTCACACGAAAGTGGCATCGTCCTGACTGTGCCCAGAAGAAGCAGGTTGCCAATAGCGATTCAACAGCAGTCGTCGTCCCCAGAAGGTCAATGTCTCTGTCATTGATGCAACGTTCATCCAGTGAGGACTCCAGCAATAAGGCAAATGTTGGACCTTCAGTGGAGATCTCTCGCAGACATTGCATCAGGACTCGCACCGCAACTGAGTCCTGTTGATCAAACTTGTCGAACGAAAGAGTACTCGGCACTGCTTCGCCCGATTTCTCGCAGACCCGATCATTTTCGACTTGGTTCATGAATTACACTCCTTGTCCGTTGCAAACCGCTTGGGATTCACGGCGCACAACAGCTGCTTGGAATGCCGTCCAAAGGGCTGGCACTTGCTGCGCCCGGATTTGAAAGTAATTCCAGTCCTTCTCGCGCTGCCGCAAATGGCGGTGACGAAACCAGTGTTGGTTCATGCGGTCGAGATCGATCAATTGAAGCCGACCATCTGGCGTGACGAGCAGATTGCCAGGATGAAAGTCGCCATGCGACAACCGCAATTGGTCCATTTTGAACCAGATGTCCGCAAAGTCTTCGGCCAACCGACTCAGTTCTTGAATCGAAGGTTTCGTCTGTTGGACAAAACGATCCAAATTGATTCCTGGAACAAATTCCGTCAGCACACACGAACAAAATCGCAACGGACCGGCACGCTCTTCGATCAACGCCAGTGGCCGGGGAGTGAATAGACCGACCTTCAAAAGTTCCCGTCCATAATCCCAGCAATTCTGCGCACGCGTTGGAAGAAACATGTGTCCCAACGTATGCCACCAACCGCAGAGACGGAATCGCTTGAGAACCCCTTCGTCGATCGAAGGTTGCGACAGTCTTCGAGCATGTGGCCCCGTTGGCAGGTGCGAGGAATGTGGCATTCCCCCGTCATCCAGACGGATTGCCGTCACTTGAGCGCGTGCTCGATCCGATAAGACTCGCCCCCGTTGAACGAACGAGTCGAGGTCATTCCAGAGCCGATCGACAAGCGGCCTCGAAAGCCGGCAATCGTAAATCATTCGACGAACCAGCGACTGCCTGATCGCCAAGTCCGCAGAGCGTCGTTCCAAAGTCAGCGGCCATGCCGAGATCAACTGAGGCTCCGTCGGCTGCTCCTCGCGCAGTCCGCAGACCAAGCCCTCCTGCGAAAACGAGTATTCTTGGAAATCCTGTTCAGAGCGAATCGAGACCATGACTCATCGCCATCCCTTGCGAAGTCGAGCACAAAACGAGATCGGATCATGTAGCCAATTGACCGGATCGTCAATGTGTGTTCTTCCATGACGACATGTCACAAAGGATCGAGGACGCAACAACTTCCCGAAGTCCTGTTAGCACGACGCGCAAGCGAGTGGTTTCGACCACGACCACTCGCTTGCGCGTCGTGCTATCTTCCCGTTGGGTTCGGGAAGTTATTGTGCTCCCGTTCCTAACCCATTCCGCGATGAGCCTCACGCGACCTTGGGAACTTGAGCGGAGCAACTTGGCCAGCGACGGATGATCTCGCTGAAGACGTGATCGACGGTCAGCTCGCGCATGCAGCGATGATGTTTCAGTGGGCAGACTCGTTGTTGGCAGGGGCCACAATCCAACCGGTGTTGCAGGTGAACAGCCAGTGGATGAAACGTCTCGCTCCATCCGATGTGCGTCGGCCCGAACAGGGTCAGACAGGGTACGTCGAAGGCCGTGGCGAAATGGCGAGGCCCCGAATCCGTCGTCACCAACAGGCTCGCATTCCGCACCGCGGCTTTGGTCAAGCCAATGCTCAACGGTTCGTTGGCGAGACTCACAACACGCGGGTGACCAGCCTCCGTCTCGATTCGCTGAGCAGTGGATCGCTCTTGTGGACCACAGATGACCAAAACGGTGCGATTCCGCTCGCCAGCAAGTCGGTGGCTCAACTCGATGAAATATTCCGTGGGCCAATCTTTCGCGGCACCAAACGCCCCGCCGGTGTTGAGGCAGACGTAGTTCGTCGAGTTTGCGGCCGGATGTTTTCGCCAGAACGCGGCCAGTTGGCCTTCGTCCTGCGGCAATGTTGCCAGCTCCAACTGTCGCGACAACGCTTGGCAGCCAAGCTGTGCGACGAGCTGCAACATCTCATCCACCACAGGGTGCGGAACATTCTGCGACGGAGCAGGAATTGCATCGGTCAACAGCATGCTGCGGCCATTGCGCGCGTATCCGAGCGTCCGTTTCGCCCCCGACGCCCACGCCCACAGTCCGGTGCGGAGAGAGTTCGGCAGGACGACTGCCACGTCGAATCGTTCGCGACGCAACGTTCGCAACAATCGCCATGACTCCCCTCGCGATAGCCTCGGAGGATGAACCCACCAACGGTCGAGAAGACTCGTCCCTGCCAAAACATCCGCCACATACGGCCGCAGGATTCCCACAATCTCAGCATCGGCAAAATGATTTCTCAGCGCACGCAGCGCCGGAGTCGCCATCGCGACATCACCAATCCAGTTGGGCAACCAAACGACAATCTTCACGCTTCAACCCACGAATGTCGTGACAAGATCATTCAAGCCGCTCGACGCGACTCCAATCGGGTGCCCGTCGAACAACTCGATGTCCCATCGAGCTGTGACAAAAACTCATCCATCAACCGTGGTTTGCTCCGGTGATAGTCGCCGTCTTGCAGGTACGTTTCCAAGAACTCGATATTCCGTCGTGGCAGGTCAGGGTCGTTGGCGAGTCGCGTCAATGCCGCTTCGATGGCGGGAACAACCGGAGCGTGATCGGCAACATGCTGCATGTTATCCAGAGGCAATGGGATCAGCATTCGTACCGGTCGAAAGTCGGTAGAAACCAGCATCGCGCCCGCGTAAATCGCCTCGTAGTGCCGATAACTCCAACGCGCATAGCCCGCAGGAGTCAGTACGACTTTCGATTGGAGTAAGTTGTAGAAAAACCGGCTGTAAAACATTCGCCGACTCCCTGCCATCAACGACGATAGGTCTTCGTGCTCCTGCGACAACCGAGCCTGATCGACCTTCGACGCCTGGAGTCCTCCCCAAAATGCAAAACGTTTTTCGGAACGATGGATTTCCTGTATCCACTCGATCCGTTGGTGGTATCGCATCGTCGATCCTGAGCCGAGATTCAGCGAACTACAATAGCCTAAAAATGAAACATCGTGGTCTCGCTCGCAAAGGTTCGGATAGCGATCTTGAAACAAACCACGAAGCACCTTCAAGTGCCATGTGAGTCCCGGATGGCGACGGACTGGCAACATCCCCCAACGGAGCCCGTCACCCCACGAGTCTTCGACCCAAGCCTTGAGATAAATGTCCGTCAGTGATCGGAGCCAAGGCTCCGTTTCTGGAGTCCAGGAAGGTCCCGGCCTTTCCCGATAATCGAACAACACCGCCTGGCGAAACCGCACTCTCGACAGACACTCTGGTCGTAGGTCCGTGGGAACTCCCAACAACAAATAGTCGGTCTCCCGAATCGGTCCACGCTCCAAATCTTTTGGCTCGACCATTTCCACCGCGCGACGACCGTGAAAGATTCGGAGAAACCGCAGTAGATTCGCACCGCGAATGCCGCGTCCTGCTGCGATCGCCGATCGAACAATCAAAAATCGAGGCATGAAAATATCCTGCGTTGGCCCGACGGAATACGGATCATGGTGAGGCGGCTCTCTCACGCAGTGGCCGTGAAGACGAAATTCCCAGCGTAGGCATCACCCTCAGGGTCTGCCTGGTGAATGACGGGATCAAACTGCTTGAGGCTGGTGAGCTTCCCGTGGCGGAAGAATTCGCCGCGATAACCCAGATCCATCAGGTAGCGAAACACTTCGTCGAGCCGGCCGTCCTGTCGATGTCGCGTCTCGCATTCAAAGAGCAAGAGCGGTTTGTATTTTCTCAACAGGTTCATTCCGCCGCGAAAGACCTCCAGCTCGTGTCCCTCCACGTCGCACTTCACCAGCTTGATGGAGGACACCGGATGTTCGGCAAAGTATTGGTCGAGTGTCGTGACCGAGACGGTCGTCTGTTCGTCGGTCGTGACTTTGCGAGGTTCCAACGTGGCCCCCGGCGATGGTTTTCCGCCCGGTACCGAAAGAGTGGCCACTCCTGCCTGTGAAGAGAGCGCGAGGTTGTTGACGGTGACATGCGACCAACATTTCCTCTCGATGAGGTGCATCAGTCGTTGAGCCAAAACGGATTGCGGTTCAAACGAAAAGACGTGACCGCTGGGGCCAACTCGCTTGGCCATCCAATAGGTGAAGGCCCCCTTGTGGGCTCCGATATCGAGAGCCACATCTCCTGAACGAAGGTGGCTGCGAACAAAAGCGATTTCGCTCCGTTCATTGATGAGGCGGTATCGCCACGCACGGTAAATCCATTTCAGAGTTGGGAACGACATGTCGGCCCTTTCGCTTCGGACAATTCCACTTCAAGCCACGAATCTACTTGGCAAAGCAGTATCGAAAACTGTCTTCGCGGCGATGCCGATTCAGTTTCAAGACATCCACCATGGTGCAGCCAGCTTGATCCACAATTTCCGACACAACGCTTCGAGGAACGTAATGAATCTCGACGGGGTGTTTTCCGCGAAGCCTCTTCACAAAGGGACGCAGATGATGTCTGTAAACGCGATACACCATTGCTCCCAATGAGCCGGGAGCATGCTGAGTTCCACTCGGAACTTGGAAGATCGCGACACCATTGGGGCGAAGGATTCTTGTGAATTCGCGAATGTAATTCGTAGACGCTTCTGGGGGGATGTGTTGCAAGGTGATGTTCGAATAAATGAAGTCGAAGGTGTCATCCGAAAAACACTGGAGATGATCAACGACGTTGACTCGATACTGAACCCGCTGGCCGTGTTTGTTGTAGCCGCGAGCGGCTGCGACCATCGATTCAGCGATGTCCACACCTTCCACTTCGGAGAAGTGCTCTGCGAGTGCTTGGCTCAAGCGTCCAAGTCCACAACCAAAATCCAGGGCTTTGCCGCGCTGAACCGTTTGACCAAGACTTTCGAGATAGGCCATCACTCTGTCGATTTCTTCGCGGCCGAGTTGAAAGAATTTATTCGGATCTCCCTGGTTGTGCTTGAAATCTTTGACCGACAAAACTGCGTACATTGGGTCCATCGTTCCGAAACGCTCGAACGTGTTTTTTACTCGCGTCAAACTCATTTCAGCACCTCCTACTCCGTTGGATCTCCCTTGCCTTCTCGGCTTATCTAGCAGTTTCGAGATTTGGCAGAAATAGAGATTCTTCATCTCCCACGGCAGGGGGCGCACGACGAATTTGGATCAAGCGGTGTCGAGTTCTTCCAGCTATCTCAGCCGAGCCGGATGCCAGAACCGAACATGGGCCACCACAGCCAGAAACAGGAACGTGGCCACGCTGATCACCGCACCCCACAACACCGAACGCGGCCGATAACTCCAGACCACCCGATGCGAGCCGGCTTCGAGCCGCACTCCGCGGAACTGCCCGTCGATGCGGATCGACTCGGCGGGTCGGCCATCGACAGTCACCGACCAACCTGGATAGTCGAGATCGGCGAGCACAAACATGCCTGGCTCCTCCGTCTCCACCGAGCATGCGACCGAATTCGCCAGCGATTCGAATGCGGTCAACTTCCAAGTCTTCGGATCGCGCACTTCGCCGTCGAGTGAATGAAGCTGTAGCCGGCCGAGAGCATCGTTCAGTTCGTACAAATACATCGGCTGCCCCCCCCTGCCCCACGCCTGATTGAGGAACGGATCGTCTCCTTGCCACAGCAGGATCATCGCTTTTGCCAGTGATGACGGTTCGAAGCACAACACATGCGTGACACCACAGCGGCGCAACCAATCGAGTTGCTCGTGCGACGATGGAACAACAGTCGTCCCTGACACGGCGGGCAACCGCAGCGACTCGTCCACGTACTCGGCCGGTCCAAACGTCAAATAAATCGGAGCACATGACACGCCGAGCGTGCTCGGCAAATTGGCCCCCGGTGCGAACAAGCGCAACGTCGGCCGCGTCTTCTCGGCGTCGAGCAACACTTGTCTCACCGGACTCTGTTCCAGCGATTTGAGCGGCGGCGACTCGACCGTCTGCGTGAACGTGACTAAGCGGCTGATTGCCCAGAACTCAAGGACCGTCGTGAGGAGAATCAACCCCACCAGGCCAATCCGTTCATCGCATTCTTTGGGCCGCTCCGAGAACCACCACAACAGGATGCTGGCGGCGACGACGACTCCCACCAGCAACAAGAGTTGTACGAAGCTCATCAGCATTCCATCGCCGCGAGAGTTCGTCCACGTCAATGACAGTGGGTTGCGGAGATCGACGCTGCGAAGCTCGAAATTTGTCATCATCGCGGCGACGTCATCGCCTAGAAAATAAAATGAGCTCAAGGACCACAACGAGCCAACGATCAACGTCCCCTCCAGCCACCGCGAGCCTTTCGCTTCGCGCAGAAAACGGTCGGCGACCGAACCCGCCAGCACGGCGACAGCCCACGTCGTCAGCAAGCCGTATCGACCTGGGCCTTGAAAGTAGCTGAAACCCGGCAAGTGCCGAGTCAGCGGCAGCAGCCAACCGCTCGTATAAAGTCCGCTGACGATCGCGATTGCCAACCAAAACACGGCGAACCGATCCACTGACCGCTTGGCAAAGAGTTCAAACAGCAAACCAGCAACACAGACCGCCATCAACAACAGCGGTGCGAGACCAAAGTACAAATGCGCTTCGGCCGAATTCGTCCGCGAACGTCCCAACGGCGGGCTTTCGCGAAACGCCGCCTCACGGTCGGTCAGCGGCGAGTACCAGTGGCTCGGCCGAAACACTTGTGACCAGTACCAAGGCGGGATCGCACCAAAGTCGAGTTCATGTTCTTTGCCGACCGTCGCTCGTTGACTGCGCTGTTTGAGTTCGTACGTCGGCGCGAGTTGCACGGCCGCGAGGCACAATCCGCACAGCATCGCGGCGTATGCGACGGCTGTGAGTTTCCAAAAACGGTAAAACGGTGGTCGGCTTTCGGCGGTCGGCTCTCGGCCGGATGCTTCCATCCACCAAATTCGCGCTGGAACAAACGCCGCGAGCAGCAACAGCGTGAACCAAGCGATCTGAAAATGTCCAGTGAGCAATTGCACGGCCAGCAAACCGCTCAAACCAATCGCGAATCGCCACTGACGAGTCGAGAGAAAACTCTCCACGCACCACAGAGCGGCCGGCAACCAAGTGCCGCCGATGATTGCCCACTCGACACACGTCCGAGGTGGGAACCAGCCGTAGACGTAAACCAACGCGGTCAGCCAAGACGACAGGAGGCCCAGGCCGAGACGTCGCGCAGCCGCACTGGCAAAAACGAATGCCGCGAAATAGTGGAGCAAAAAGCTGACGTGAAATGCCGTGTGCGGATCGAGCATCCGATACAGCACCAAATTCGGCGGATAGAGAATTCCCGTTTGGCTTTCGGCCAACAACGGATACCCGAAGCCAGCGCGAGCGTTCCACAGCGGCAGCTCGCCTGCGTGCAGCGATTCCGAGTAGATGACCTTTTGCGGAACGAAGTACGAATAGACGTCGCCACCGACAAATCCAGCGCCACCCCAGATCGGCAACCAGAACACGAGTGTCAGACCCAACGCGAGCCCACACGTCGCCAGACAGCCGAGCCATTCGCGCCGCGTTTGCATGGGATTGCTCTCTCGGCTCGGTTAGGGACAAAAGGCCTCGAACGGCATGTTGAACGTTTCGGCGACGGCTTGATTCGTCACTCGACCGCCGTGCATGTTGACCGCATGAGCGAAGCCGCTGTCCGCGGCGCACGCAGCGGCGAGGCCACGCTTCGCAATCTTGAGCACATACGGAAACGTGACGTTGCACAGCGCATACGAACTTGTCCTGCCGACAGCTCCCGGCATGTTGGTGACGCAGTAGTGGACGATACCATCGACCAAATAGGTTGGCTTCGAGTGCGTCGTGGGTTTGGTCGTTTCAATGCAGCCCCCTTGATCGACCGCCACGTCGATGATGACCGCCCCTGGTTTCATCAACTTCAGGTCGTCAAGGCTGACAAGCACGGGCGCGCGAGCACCTTCGATTAACACCGCTCCGATCACCAGATCTGCCAGCCGCAACTCTTCGCGGATGTTGTGCCGATCACTGAAGAGCGTGTTGACGTTTGGGGGCATGATGTCTTCCAGATACCGCAGTCGGTCGATGTTGATGTCGATGATGACCACGTCCGCCTGGAATCCCGCCGCAATTTGAGCGGCGTTCTTGCCAACGACTCCGCCGCCCAGAATCAGAATGTGAGCCGGCGCGACACCCGGTACTCCAGCCAGCAGAATACCGCGGCCTTCTTGTGGGCGTTCGAGATATTTTGCTCCTTCTTGAATGCTCATGCGGCCGGCCACTTCGCTCATCGGAGTCAAACAGGGCAGATCTCCGTGAGGTCCGCGCAACGTCTCGTACGCCACCGCCGTAATGCCCGTGGCCAACACATTGCGAGACAATTCCTCGTCTGCCGCGAAATGAAAATATGTGAAGAGAATCTGCCCTGGCCGTAACAACGGCCACTCGGCGGCGAGTGGTTCTTTCACTTTCACGACCAACTCAGCAGCACCAAAGATCGCGGTCGGACCATCAACTAACTCGGCACCGTTGACGGAATACTGCTCGTCGGTGATTCCGCTGCCCATGCCTGCGCCGCGCTCGATGAGCACTCGATGTCCGTTCCGTACTAACTCTTCAACCCCCGACGGCAACATCGCCACGCGATACTCGTCCGGTTTGATCTCCCGAGGCACTCCGACAATCATGGTTTGGTTCCTTCCATCGGCCTCACAATTCGTCGCCCCGACGGAGGGTAACCGACGTTCGCGGTTCGAGGGAACGGTGGCTTCCGAACGACAATTGCCATCAAACCGCCCGCCGTGCCAGCGTCTTTTCGTAGAGCGCGACGTACTCGCGGGCGGAGCGATTCCAGGACCAATCGCGCGACATCCCCGATCGTTGCAGACGTCGCCAAACCTGCTTGTCGGAAAACAGCTTCAACGCCCAATCGAGTTGCTGCCAAAGTTGATCGGGATCGTGATCGCCGAACGAAAATCCGGTCGCCGTCCCGTCGCTCAGCGATTCGGGCGTCGCGCCCACCACCGAATCGGCGAGCCCGCCGGTCGCTCGAACAATCGGTGGAGTGCCATAGGCCATCGAATACATCTGATTGAGTCCGCAGGGCTCGAACTTGCTGGGCATCAAAAACACATCCGATCCCGCCTCGATCAAATGTGCCAAGGCTTCGTCGTAACCAATCACTGCATGAACCTTGTTGGGATGTGCCGCAGCCAAGTGCCGACACAGATCTTCATACTCCGGCTGCCCGTTTCCCAAGAAGACAACCTGCACGTCTCGTTCGAGCAGCCGACTCGCGCACACGCCGATCAAATCAAATCCCTTCTGCCATGACATGCGCGAGACCATTCCCAAGAGCGGCACATCGGCTCGAAGTGGCAATCGTAGACGATCCTGCAACGCACGCTTGCAAGTGGACTTGCCAGTCTCCAGCGATTCGATGCCGAACCGCACTGGCAAGTGCGGGTCATTCGACGGGCTCCACTCTTGTGGGTCGATGCCGTTCAGGATTCCGGTCAAATCCTCCGAGCGATCCCGCAACACGCCGTCCAAGCCGTGACCGAACTCGGCGGTCTGAATCTCGCGCGAGTACGTCGGACTGACCGTGCAGAGCTGATCGGCGAAAATGATGCCCCCCTTCAGCAAGTTCACTTGGCCCCAACATTCCAATTGCTTCCAATTGTAGAACTCCCAACCCAGTCCGGTGAGCGGCATGACGTTGGACGAGTACGCCCCCTGAAACGTCATGTTGTGCAGAGTCATGATCGCCGCCGTGCGTCGCAAGTCAGGAACCCACTGGCGAAACTGCGTCTCCAATAACACGATCATCAACGCAGTCTGCCAGTCGTGAGCCTGCATGACATCCGGCTTGAGCTTCAAGCGTGCCACCGCTTCCAAAGCCGCGCGGCTGAAGGCGATGAACCGTTCAGGGTTGTCGCTGTAGTCGGCTTTTGTCGTCGGATCTTGGTACAAGCCTTCGCGGTCGAAGAAATTCGACTGTTCGACAAACACGACATCGACAGGACTTCCCGGCATCTGCGCGCGCTGAAGTTGGATTCGCACCTGCCGATCACCCAACGGGATCTCAAAGGCTTCTCCGATTGGCTCCACTGCAACGCCGCTCTTCGCGAGGAAGCGTGAGTACAACGGCAGGATCAACGTGACTTCGTGGCCAAGTTCCGCGAGTGCTTTGCTGAGCGCGCCGGCAACGTCCGCTAAGCCACCAGTCTTTGCGAATGGCACAGCTTCGGAACTGACTTGGACGATTCGCATCATGCACCCCAAACATCGCAAAGCGAGACTTCGGAAGTCCATCGTTTCAGAAATGCGACGACAAAAAAAGGAAAGAGGGCACACGTTCAATGAACGAGCACCCTCTTTTTCCATCTCTGGCGTCAGTCGCAGCAGGCGACTATTTCATGAAGAAATCGGACGGGCCTTTGCAGGTGTAATACGGATAGACGACGGCCGCGGCCGGCTGGTTCTGTGGCGGGTACGATAAGTTCTTCGGTTGGCGATAGTCGAAAGTGTGATGGTGCTTCGGCCAGTGATAATTCTCAGGACAGTCCGCTGGATTTCTCGCCCAGTCTGGCGGGCACGACATCGAGTCCGCTCCAGCCGAACCGTCGTAGTACATCGGGGCGGGCATCGGACCGTTCGCGCCCGGCGGGGGATTCTGTCCACGAACAACCGCATGATTTGATTGACAGCCCACGATCGCCAACATTCCAGCGAACAGAACACCCAGCATCCATTGAGACTTCATGATTCCCCGCCTCCCTGCGAAATTGAACGATGCACTGACTCGACGACCGAGTGCGTTTCAATCGTCGTGGAACTCAGTCCTTCGCACTTGTTATCGACCCGCAGGCTCGGCCGAATGCGAGGATTCCTCACAACCGGAAAAGTCCGCCCAGTCCGCGGAAATCCTCGATCTTGCAGCACATTCCGAGGCCAGATAGAGTCCGACCCGCTCAGGATCGCCCCACGGCAAGTCCCCGACTTCGCCGCAAACAGCACTCTGCCAGCCACTTGCCACCGTCAGAGTGACACTGATCAAAGGATTGACCGGTATGTTCGTCGCCGCTTCGACTCGCTGTTTTTCCGATAAAAGTTTCGCGGAAGCATGTCACTTGATCACGGATTTGGAGTTCGACAAGGTTGAACTGTGGTTCGACGAAAACAGCCAGCACCTGCGGCCCAGTGACGCTGTGAAGAACCTCGAAGGTTTTTTTGCTCAATATCGCGAAGCCACACGCCTCATTCCGGTCGCGTTTTGTTTGGAGCACGATGTCCCGGCTGCCATGCTGCATGACCTCTGCAAGCTGGCGAAACTGATGCGTGTCGCCCAAATCACGGTCCCCGCTTCGGCACTGGGAACCCCCTTCAACGAAGAGATTGACCGCCTCCGCAATTTCATCCGACTGGCCAATGAGGAAACGATCCGGCTCTCCATCAAAACGAAGACCGGCACTTTGACCGAAGACCCGCGAACGGCCGTCGAGCTTTGCCAATCGGTACGCGGTCTCGGTTTGACGCTGGACCCCAGCTACTACCATTGCGGTCCACACGCTTCGCGAGAAATCGACTCGTTGATGCCGCTGGTCTATCACGTTCTCCTGCGCGACAGCACCGCCACTCAACTTCAGATTCAAGTCGGTCTCGGCGAACTGGACTACACGCGGCTGATCGCGCAACTCCGCAAAGAGAATTTCGAGCGGATCCTCTCCGTCGAACTCTTTCCGGAGCTTTACGATTCGGAAATCAACCGACTTTTGGAAATGCGCAAGCTGCGAATGCTGCTCGAAACGCTGCTGTAGACCGAGCACTCTGGCCCGACCCGCGACAACACCAGCACGACGCGCAAGCGAGTGCTTTTTCTGACAACCACTCGCTTGCGCGTCCTGCTGGTGAATCGAACAAATGTCGAGGCTGACTCAGTTCGATTTCTTGCGGATGGCGCGACGAAGCTTGTCCGCGCCGGACGTTTCTTCCGCCACCTCGAGGGACGCCAAGGACCGCGAGACCGCTTCCAGCAGCACTTCCATAGCGAACGGTTTGCGGAGGTAGTCATCGACTCCGAGCATCTCGGCGTAGGCTTTGTGACGTCCACCCTCATTGGCGGTGATCATGATGACCTTCGGCGGATGCGGCAGTCCCTTGAGAAATTCGAGCACCGGAAAACCGCCCATCTTCGGCATCATCATGTCGGTGATGACCAAGTCTGGAGAAATCGACTCTGCCAGCCGCCTGCCTTCGAGACCGTTTTGGCCCCATTGCACCGTGTAGCCAGCATTTTCCAACACTTTGAGCAGCGTCGAAGCGATCTCGCGGTCATCTTCGATCAACAAAATCGTTCGTCCGGCGGGCATGGGATTCTCCTTGGCCGCGTTGCATGCGGGGTCGAATAGTAGGCCGCTCAACGGGCGTTCTCAAGCACTCTCTTCCAGAACGAGTCCCTGTTCGCCGATTTCAAATGGCACAACCGCGTCGTCGCACGCGCTGCCGCGATGCTTGGCAACGTGCAACGCGCGGCGCATTCGCAGCCCATCCCGAACTTTGCCCATCAGGATGATCGTGTTGGCATTCGAAAGAGAGTCGCCACTCTCCAACGGTCGAGCCAAAAGATCATCGAGCATGACTTCGTGCGATGTGTACAGCAGCGTGCATCCGATTTCCCGATGGTCGTAACGGTGCATAGCGACGTTGTCGGCTTGCGACCGGAATTGAACGCGAAACAGATCACGTGCGACCCAGTCGTCTTCTTTCCGCAGAATCTGATGATAGATGTAGTCGATGACTTGGAACTGAAAGCTATCGCTGTCTCGTTCGGTCGGCTCGATGCCGTCGAGCACACAGCGACGCACTCCATGCACGAAGTTGCCGTAAAAGAATTGCACCGCGCGATCGAGTTTGCGAGCCAGTTCCGCGTTCCATTCCTGCCACTCTTCGACGGAAAGATCGGCCTGAGTGACTCGGCGTCCGCTGCGGCGGAATAAGTGCAAATAGTCGTGTCGCGCACGGTCGCGCTGCCAGACATCCTCGGCGTCGATGCTCGCTTCAGGAGCGAACTCTCGGAAGTTCCAATCGAACAACCGCCGCGCGTACTCGGCCTGATTTTGCGAGTCGCCGCGCGTCGTGAGATCCAGCACGAGCCCCGGCTCGCCTTCCTGCGCGCGACCCGCGTGAGCGAATTGCAGCCCAAGCTGTGTCTTGCCGATGCCGGTCGCACCAACGACCACGGTCAGCGTGCCCGGCAGCAAGCCTCCGCCAAGCATGTCGTCCAAACGTGGGATGCCGGTGCTGAGGCGAGAGGTCATCAGTTTCCATCCGGCAAAGTCGGCGAGTCACTCCGTGACTCGAAAATTTCGGTCACAGAGTGACCGGTCTACGTCAGAACGCGGGGCCGCCGGTCTTTTGCGGGGCGACCTGTTTCACGGCAGGACCTTGAGAAGCCGCCGCACTTGCACCTGCTCCGATTTCGCGGCGCGAAGCGTACCGAATCGGAAACGAGGGCCACACCGTGTTCGTGACGGCCCCCGGCTCACCCATGATTTTTTCCGGTCCGTCAAAAATGCGTTTAGGCCATTTGGAGAAAACCCGTTCGCTGGTCCATTGCATGAAGCCCAGCCATTGCCGATCGGGTGCCATTCCAAAGAAATTTCCCCGCTCGGATTTGAAGCCCATGAACTCACGACCGAGCGGCGCGGTGTGCAAAGCGGTCAACAGAAACGCCATCGTCACATAGCCGGCCAACACTCCGCAGCCCCAGCGAGCGCATTCGTGGACCATGCGATGCACGCTGATGTACGACGGCGACAAATAGTCCGCTCCGGCCCTCAACCCGGCCACTGCGGCCCCGAACAAACCCACCAGCACGATCAAATCCAGCCGTGCCTGCCAGTAGTAATTCGAAACCAGCATGCTGTCGCAGATTGGCTCGAAGAAATTCATCGAGAAGAGTCCGCCGAGAATCACGCAAATCGCTGTGATCGCCGCACCCCATGCTCCTTCGCCGGCGACGCAGTACGCCACTCCCCCGAAGATCAACAAGAGTAGAATGTCGATAACAGCCATGTTGGCTCCTCAGAATCGAATTACTTCACAACGCGCAACAACTCGTCAATCGAAGTGATGCCTTTCACAACCAACCGCAGTCCCTCTTCCTGCATGTAGAGCATTCCACCTTTGCGAGCTTCTGCCTTGAGAGCCGACAGCGCGGCCTTTTCTCGAATCAGGTCGCGCATGCGATCGTTAATCACCAGCAGTTCGTAGACACCGACTCGGCCACGATAGCCCATGCCACCGCACGTCGGACACGCGGCGTTCTCGCCTTCCTTGGGCGGCCGATAGAGCTTGTCGATCTTTTCCGCGGGAAGGTTGGCCTTCTTCAGAAACTCGGGTTTTGGGACGTAAGACTCTTTGCAATCCTGGCAAAGGCGTCGAGCCAAACGCTGGGCGAGAATCGCGCTCAGCGAACTCGACAGCATCGACACATCCACGCCAAGGTCGATCATGCGATACAGCGCCGTGATGGCGTCATTCGCGTGAACCGTCGAGAAAACCATGTGGCCGGTGTTCGCCGCCTGGCAGGCGATGTTGGCGGTTTCGCCATCGCGGATTTCGCCGATCATGACGACGTCCGGGTCTTGTCGCAGCACGCTTCGCAGCGAAGTGGCGAAGGTCTGTCCCGCCTTCGTGTTGATCTCGATCTGAGTGACATTCTCCATCTTGTATTCGACGGGGTCTTCGATGGTGATGATGTTCTGCTGGTTCGAGTCGATGTCGTTCAGGCAGGCATACAACGTCGTCGATTTACCGGCTCCGGTGGGACCACAGACCAAAAGCAGACCATGCGGCTGATGGACGACTTCTTTGAGTTGCTCTTCCAGTTGCTTGCGAAAGCCGAGATCGAGCAATGTGCTGACTGAATTCGATTGATCGAGGATTCGCAGGGTCATCTTTTCGCCGTCGCGAGTTCCCTGCGAGGCGACTCGGAAATCGATTTCGCGACCGTCAGTGATGGCGCGAAAACTACCGTCAAGCGATTTGCGTTTCTCGGTGATGTCCATCGCGGCCAGGATTTTGAAGATGTTGATGACGTTGTCACCGAGCGCTCGGTCGAATGGCTCGACCGAATACATCACACCATCCACGCGCAACCGGACCTGCAACTCCTCTTCCTTCGGTTCGAGATGAATGTCCGTCGCGCGTTTAATAATCGCGTCGTAGACCAATTCCTTCGCCGCCAGGAACCCGCGCGAGTTCTCGACTTGCGCACCGCGGCTGGTATCGCGGCGGCCGGTCGAGGTTTTGCCGATGAACTCGATATCCGGGCCGAGCATTTGCTGCTTCATCTTCTTGCCGCCGAGGTGCAACCCCAGCCGCGCCAGCGTGCGAAATACGACGCTCTTGATGTGTTTCTGTGTGAGCAGCCGAGCAGAAACCGGTACGCAGGCATTTCGCTCGCGGATGTACAATCCGAGCGGAAGGCCTTGCAGCGCGAGACTCAAAAAAAATCCCAGCGAGAATGGCGACATGGACACGCCGACCAGCATTGATGCCAATCCGCCCGCAAGGTACGCCGAGTTCCAAAACTCACTGTTGACCTTCAGCGAACTGGCGTCCTGATTGACCCATTTCCCCAAAGTCACCCAGCCAAAAAACAAACCAAGGATTGGCACAAACTTCCACAGACTCAAGTAGAAACCGGCTGGTTGCCCCCAAGCTCGATTGCCGCGCATGAAGCCGTCGGGATTCGGCGGAAATCGACTGACATCGCGAACGGCGACAGCCGCTGGTTGAGCCGCCGGAGTGGTCTCTGCTGCCGGTGCGGCATTGTCTGCGGGAGCGGGTTGAGCAAATGACTCGTTCGCGACGCCCAGAGCCAGCAGCACAACGGCGACCATCCGCCTATGCCAGCGCGTTCGTTTTGACTCATTCTCATGACGTCGCATCATCGGCTAACACTCACCACAATCGGCCGCCGCTGGGACAGCGCAGCCCTGGCCACGATTTCGCCCGTTCAAGCGTGAGGCATGTTACTGACGACACGGAGCACTGGCTAGTTTCGGCACATGGGATCGCTCACCGATCGGCACCGCGTCAAGAAAACATGGCTGGCGAAAGGCCAACATCGACAATGCTACATGCACAGATCACCGGCAGAGCGAGTTTCTCGGCGACCGACAACAGCTCTTCGCTTTCGCTGCCGGGATTCAACCAGACCTCGCGCGGCTGACTTGCGACGATGTCGTCAAGCAGCATGATCCCGATTTCTGGTGGAAGATAGACGGTGACCCGATCCAGCGAACGAACCGGAACCTCTCGCAGCGAACGAAACGCGCGAAATCCCGCGATCTCCGATGCCTGCGGATTGATTGGAAAAACTTCCCAGCCCGCTCTGGCATGAGCACGCACTGATTTGTTTCCGTACTTGGACCGATCGCGACTGGCCCCCAAAACAGCAACGGTAGGCATCAGAAAATCTCGTTCAGAGTCCGTCGTAGCCACGTTCGCCAGAACGTGGGATTCTCGCGGCGCTGCCCACGTTCTGGCGAACGTAGCTACCAGTTTGAAACCGCGACTACGACATCCGAATCGGCTCGTAGTCCGAAAACACACGAGCCAAATCAAACGGCAGATTCCGTTGCAGCCGCACCTCGCCGACATCTAGCAGCGTGTGCATGATCGTGCCGATGAGATTGCGGATCGTGACTTTGTCCGAGTTCGGCTCCCCCGCGTCCTTCGTCGATTGGCCGATAACTCGCCCCATCGGCAAGCCTCCGCCGGACAGCAGCAGCGGCGCGAGATTGCCCCAGTGATCGCGCCCGCCGAGAGCGTTGATGCGCGGCGTGCGACCCATCTCGCCGCAACAAACCAGCAGAATCTTGTCGGAGAGTCCGCGAGCTTCGACATCTTCGATGAACGCCGACACGGCGTGATCGAACGGCACGCCGCAGTACTTCATCCCTTCTTCGACGCCGGCATTGTTCACGTCGGCGTGATTGTCCCAAACGAAGTTCGTCGTCACAGTGACGAATTTGCAACCCGCCTCGCACAGCCGCCGAGACAACAGAAGCAGCTTGCCCAGTGTCTGCGTGTGATCGGAGTAGAACTTGTGGTTGTTCAACTTCTTGTCAATGTCCTCCGGCCGAATCAGCGGAGCCGTGTCATAGCGGGCAATCGTCTTCGGATCTTCTTTGCTGAGATCGAACGCCTCAGAGATCCCTCGCAAAATCGTGTCGAGCGCCTGCTCCTGAAACTTGTCGAGACCTTCCGCCTCGCCGCGCACGTCAACCGTACGCCGGATGCGATCAAATTCCTGCCGGAGTTTACGGCGGTCGTCGAGCCGCTCGCGGGGCAGAGTCAGCTTCAAACTCTCCTGGAATGGTCCTTCGCCGCCGGGTAAGAACGGCGAATACGCCGATCCCAGAGCACCCGAATCGGTGAACCGTCCGAAACTCGTCTGCATCGCTTGAGCTTGCGGATTGATCGCTTGAGGAAAAAGCGCCGCGTTGACCGGCATCCCCGTTTGCGGATTCACCGTCCCCGCCACCCGAGCGTACAACGAACCAAGGTTTGCCCTCAGCGTGTCGGCCGAAACGATCGGCTTGATGTCGTGATTGCCGTCACCAGTGACGAACGATCGTACAACCGTCAGCTTCTCGGCCAACTGAGCGAGCTTCGGATATGTCGCCCCGAACGTGACTCCAGGCAGTGCGGTCTGCACTTCGCCGTTAATGCTGTGGATTCCGGACGGTGCCGTCATCTTTGGATCGAACGTCTCGATCTGACTTGGCCCGCCATGCAAGAACAGAAACACGACCGACTTGTCCGTCGTCACCGACCGTCCCGCCGCCGAGGCCGTCGTCCGCAGCCAGTCGGCCAAAGTCAGCCCTCCCATCGCCAAACCGCCGATGCGCAAAAAATCCCGGCGAGAACCGCGAGCCAACGGATCGAGAATGCTCAGCATGAATCGACCTCCTCGACAACATCAAATCGGAATGACCTTATCCGTATCGGCGACTGAGTCCAAGCGAAGATTGGTTTTTTTCACCACGAAGGCAGGGAGTACTCGGAGAGGAAACCGGCGAATCGATTTCACGCAAAGGCACGCTGCTCAACGACCGATCCGGACGCTCGACCGATGAAGATGGGAGACGGCGGCTTTTCGATGATCGAGGACATCACCGCCGTGGAAGCACGCGGCTGCCGAGTGGCTGCTCCGAGGACTCACGAATGTCGCATCATGAAACGGGGCGGCGATCCGCACGCGCGCCGCGCTCGCGACACCGACGCGAGGTCCGCCTTTCGCGAACGGATGCGAATCGAGGACTCGAAAGCGATCCTGAAGCAACGCCCATCGATCGCCGAATTCCCCAACGCCTTCCGCAGCTAACCATTCCAGCCTCGATTGGCAAACAGTGACGGTCGCGTTGATACGTCCGATCCGGAAGAGTCTCCGCCCCCCTGATTCGCCTGCCGATGTTTCGTAGCCCGCAAGGTCGCCGCTCGGTTTCCGGCGGACTTCGATGATCGTGACGATCGAATCAATTGTTCGAGTCCGCTTCGACGATGCCGGATGAGGAAAATCTCGCGACATGGGTCGCCATCCAATCGGCAAGGATGCCGCACGTGAGTCGATATTCGTCGAAAATGTCCCTTGCGCCTTGCGGCAGTGATCGCTGGCTGGCGCTGAGCGTCTGCCTTGTCGTGTCGCTGTCATACGCGGGCTGCTCACACACCTCTTCGACGACGGGGCATTCCTTTGCACGGAAACAGCAAGACGCTGACGGAAACTCGGTCTCCGTGTTTGGCACCGTCGGCTGGACCGACACCGGCGTTGAGGTCACTGAAGGGGAACCGATTTCGATCTCGGCCAGCGGCCGTGTTGTCGTGCGGCAGTCAGATCGCTGGGGGCAGAAGTTCGAGGCAACCGTCAATCCGGAAGGGACATTCCTTGTTCACGACGGCATCCAAGACCAAAACTTCCCGCTGCCGAGCGGCAATCATGGCCCGGCTCCCTGCTTCTGCCTGATCGGTCGGATTGGCGATGACGGCAAGCCGTTCTTTGTCGGCAAGGCCAAGAGCTGGCCCGCTTCCGCGAGTGGCCGCCTGCAACTCGCCGTCAACGACTTCGATCCCAGCGACTGCGAAGGGGCCTTTCACGCACAGATCACGAAGCCGAAACTCGTGCAGCCGATGGCCTACGAAGAAGTCGTCCCCACAACCGACAGCAGCGGCTCGCCGATGTCGAACTGCCAGGCGGTCGTGTTCTACGTTGATGGCCTGCGACCCGACGTCGTGCGTGAGATGGCGACGATGGGGCATCTGCCGAACATCAAGTCGCTGTTTATCGACAACGGCTGCTGGGTGTCGAACTGCTTTACCGCGTTTCCGTCCGACACGATTACCTCGAACGGAACGATGTGGACCGGCTGCTTCTCCGACCGCCACGGCTTGAAAGGCCAAGTACGATTCTGTCGGCAACAGCTCGCGTCGCAATCGTATCTCGATCCGCTTGGCCCCAGCCGCAGCGCGCGGTTGTTGTCGCCGCAAGGGCTGGATCGAGCACTGGTCGACGGGCAATCTACCGCGCGAAAGATGATCTACGGCCACAAGGAAGGTCACCAGTGGAAGCACTCGCTGACCAGCGACATCAAACCGTTGTACGAACTGTTGCGCAGCGAAGGACGGGATTGGGCGACCGGCGTCTTGCCCATCATGACGGAAACGCCGCCACCGCTCTGGAGCCGCAGCCTCGCTCGCACGGTGCCATACTTCCAAGCGAACGACGCCTGGAAGTACATCGACGACGCGAACTCCAACTACGCCGTGCGACAACTGATGCCGCGCGAACAACCGGTGATGATCGTCTGGCTTCCCGAAACCGACTCCGTCAGCCACAAGGAATGCCGAGGCCAATTCGGTGCGACTCGGCGGACCATCTCTCGCGCGGATCAGCTCATCGGGCAGATCGTTGCCGAGTTCAAAGCTCAGGATCGGTTGCGCTCGACCTACTTCTGCCTCGTCAGCGACCACGGACATCACGGCGGACGCACGGGGCATCTTTCGTTGTTTGATGTCGCACACGAACTGTTCTATCGCCCGCGCGAACTCGACGCCGACGGACACTGGACCGGCGGCGGACTGGGGGTCACGGTGCGCCAACATCGCGAACGAGCTCATCACGACGGCGACGGCGGTCGCGAGTTTGTCTTCATCGACGGCGATTCCGACGGAGCGGCCCGCATCTATTTTCCAAAAGGGCAATACCGCAGCGGAGACTGGTCCGGCCCGAATCGTCCCGCCGACTTGTTGACCTATCGACTCGCCGAACATCTCCCCTCCGTCAATTTGGTCGAGTTCCTTGCCAACGCGGAATTCAACAACCCCGACGGCCAACAACAAGAGCGAGGCCGCAATGAGCCGGCACGTTTATTTGCCGAGTCAACGAATCGCCAACGAGCCATCGATCTCGTGCTGATGAAACTTGCCGAGAACTCCGTGCTGGTGACGACCGCCGATCGCGGTTCAGCCGTCATCGAACGGCGGCCACTCGAGAACAACTCAGCTGAGGCGATTCGCTGGGAACTGCGATACTCCGTCGTGACCGACGTGCAACCGGCCGCCGATGGGCAAGTCACTTTCAACGTCGTCGAGCACCCGCTGCGCGACCCGCTTGGCCTGACGCAGGCGGTCGACGGCAGTTTCCTCAGCGCGTGGCACAACGAACGGGAGTGGCTCGAAGCACAGACCCCGACGCAATATCCAGACTCGGTGGTCACTCTCTCACGGCACATGCTTTGGCAGAACAACATCGTTCCGCAAGAGTCGGATGCCGCTCCCGATTTGGTCATTACCGCGCGACCCGGTTGGTATTTCGGCAACGACAGCTCACCCGGGACGATGCACGGCTACCCGCTGGCCGATGCGATGCGTGCCTGCATGTTCGTCGCCGGTCCAAACATTCGCCGAGGTGCCCGCATCGACTCCCCCTGCCGATTGGTGGATCTCACGCCGACACTGCTCGACATGGTGGGAAGCGGCACTCGCATGGAGCACTTCGACGGCCAACCGATCCGAGCGATCTACCAACCCGCGACACCGCACTTGCCGACGCCGATGTTTTCAAAGCACATCCAACAAGTGCAGTTGCCGATCCAAACCGCATCGACGTCCGATGAGACCGGGCTCGCCTCGAAGATCGCGCAGCTCGGCAACAACGGAGACATCACTCTGACATCCGGCCAAATCATGCGCGCCGTCTTCTGGGATTCGGTCGATCTGAAGGCTTGGCAACCAGTCAGCTACGAGCCGGTGGCCGAGTACCCCGATCAGCCGCTGACGATCAATCATCCCGCCAGCCCCTACGACCTCAACAACCTTGCCTACAACGCGGTGCTGCTCACCGAACTGAGCGTCTTTCGCATCATGGACGATGTGATCTCGCCTCTGACTCGCGGTCGCAAACCCTTCATGACTGCGACCGATCGAGTCGACTTGCTGTTGAGACACCACCGCAGCGCCTGGGTTTCCGAAAGTGCGAACGTCATCGACCTGACCAACGCCACGTTCTGGGACTATCAACTCACTTCGCAAACCAACATGCGCCGCCTCGACTCCGCCGTCGATTACGTCCAACACCGTAGCCAGGACATCGAACGCAAAGTCGCCGATGTCGCTGAGCAACCGGGGTTGCCTGGCTCGCGACTGCTGCACGGCTCCGTCGATGCCACGCAAAAGGGGTTCTGGAATCTGTACGGCTTCGGCCAACGGATGCTCGTGCAGTTTCTCGACGAGACCCTGATCCAAAACATCGAGAACTCGACGGATCGCACTCTGAACGCCACCCGCCCCATGCCCGCCGAAATTCGAACTCCTCGGCGTCAGGCTCCGGCCGATCCGGCACGGCGCTGAGTCTCTTGCTGCTCGACTCGCTGAATCGCCGACAGGATTCCTTCCCAAGTGTGCTCCACCGCCTCTGCCGAAATCGGCAATCCAACCTCCTGGCACGCAGCCGACGTCACGGGACTGATGCTGGCGATCCGAATTCTTCCCCCAAGCTGCGATCGCGCCGCTTCGGGAATCAATCGCGCGACATTGCGAGCAATCGCCGGACTGCTGACGCCGATCCAATCCAGTTTCCCCACGATGAGCCGCTGATTCACGTCATCCGGCCAAGCGGCCACATCCCGATGTTGATAGACGACGATCTCTTCCAGCCGTGCTCCCGCTGCCGTCAGCTCCGTCCGCAAGACCTCGCGCACGCGATTGGCCCGAGCCCACAAGACTCGCTGACCACTCACCTGCGGGCACAATGCAGCAGCAAGATGCTCTGCCCGATACGACTCAGGCACGACATCCGCTCGCAATTGAAACTCAGTCAACGCCGCCGCCGTCGAGGGACCAATCGCCGCCAGTTTCGCCTTCGCCAGCTTCCGAGCATCACCGCCGCGTTCCCACATCCGTCCCAACAATGCACGCACGCCATTCGCACTCGTGAAGACGATCCAGTCGAACTCGCCAATACGCCGCAACACGTCATCGATTGCATCCCAAGTTTCCGGCGGATCGATCTCCAACGTCGGCATGAGGACCGGCTCGGCACCCAACTCGAAGATACGGTCGATCTGCGAATCCGCTTGCTCATCCGCACGAGTCACACCAATTCGACGGCCGAAGAGCGGACGCTTCTCAAACCACGCGAGCTGTTCGCGCTGTTGCACGCACTCTCCCACAACGATCAGTGACGGCGGGCGCAGTCCCGCAGACGCCACTTGGTCCGCAATCGTCGCCAATGATGCCGTCACCGTCTGCTGCGACGGCCAACTCGCGTGACTGATGACAGCCACCGGCGTGCTCACGCTCTTTCCAGCCGCGATCAGTGAATCCGCAATCAGCTTCAGACGGTGCCAGCCCATATAAAAAACCAGCGTCCCCGGAAACGCCGCTAGGACCTTGTAATCCAAACTCGGTGAGTCCTTCGTCGGATCCTCATGACCCGTGATGAAGGCGACCGCCGAAGCGTGATCGCGATGAGTCACCGAAAACCCGGCGTACTCCCCCGCCGCGACCGCCGCCGTCACACCCGGCACGACCTCGAACGGAATCCCCGCCTCAGCCAACGCGGCCGCTTCCTCACTGCCCCGTCCGAACACGAATGGATCGCCACCCTTCAGACGAACAACGATCTTTCCCAGCTTCGCAGCCGCCAAAAGCCGCTGATTGATCTCCTCCTGATCCAGATGCCTCTCGCCTCCTGCCGATACGCGACACGTTCGTTCGGCCTTTGCCTTCGAGTACCGGAGCAAAATCGGATTCACCAGACCGTCGTACAAGATGACATCCGCGCGCCGCAGACATTCCAATCCGCGCAGCGTCAGCAGCCCCGGATCTCCCGGCCCTGCTCCCACCAAATAGACTTTTCCGACGGACGCGGACACGAGCAGCCTCACATGACGACTGGTTTCCGGCGCAGCGTATCGGTGTCACCACCAACGAAAAAGCCCGATGGCTTCGTGGCCACCGGGCTTGAGATCAATTCTGCCGTTGAGTTACGACTTGCTCTCGACCGTCAGTCGAGTCGGCTCACCGACGAATTCCAAGAATGCCAACTGGGCGGCATCACCCAACCGACGCTTCGCGATGTGAACCACGCGAGTGTATCCACCCGGTCGATCCTCAAATCGCGGCGCAAGTTTTTCGAGCAACAAAAGAACTACGTCATTGCTTCGCAGCACATCAAATAACCGGCGACGATGGTGGATGTACTTGCCTTGGGCCTTCAACCAAGCCTGACCAGCCTCGGTGGCTCGCCAAGCTTTGTATTCGTCGCTGCCACGAGCATGCGGACAAGCGATTTGATTGGCGTCGTCCAGGCACTTCTTCGCCTTCACGGCCGTCGTGATCAACTTCTCGATAAACGGGCGAACTTCCTTCGCCTTTGCCAAAGTCGTTCGAATCCGGCCATTCGCCTTCGCTGCGCCCGCCACTTCTTGGTCACACGTCAGGATCAAACAACGAGCCATATTGCGCATCAACGCATGACGATGCGAACTATTCCGCCCCAGATGTCGGCCTCGAAGTCTGTGCCGCATGATCGATCACCCAAATCTTTCTTCATCGCAATACGCCGGTCGTCATTCACGATCCGGCTTGTTCCCACCGATCGCTACCTCGCGGCAAGAGATCGGGACACTTTCATTCCCAATCGGAGACCAATCACACTCAGACGCTCCCGAACCTCAACTAGCGTGGTCTCGCCGAAGTTCCGCACTTGCAACAACTGATCCTCACTGCGAGTGACCAAGTCGCGAACCGTGTTGATTCCTTCCGACTCCAAGCAGTTTGTCGCACGCACCGACAAGTTCAACTCCGCCAAACTTTGATTGAGCTTCTCTTCCAATTCCAAATCGACCGGTGAGTACCCAGTTGAGTCCAGCATGCCACGAAGTCCACCTTCGGGACTGATCTCAGCACCGGCCTCGCGAAACGAGACAAACGGAGTGAGATGCTTGCGAAGTATCTTCGCTGCCTCCACAACGGCCATCTCCGGTGTAATCGTCCCGTTTGTCCAGACCTCTAGGTTCAGCTTGTCATAATTCGTTCGCTGACCGACTCGGCAATCTTCGATCTTGTATCGCACACGAACGACCGGGGAAAAAATTGCATCGAGCAACAGAAGTCCCGGCTCCTCATCATGTGACGCGTGATACTCGGATGCCGGGATGTAGCTGCGGCCATTCTCAACGGTCAGTTCCATGTTGAACGGCACGTCGTCAGTCATCGTAGCGATGATCAGATTCTTGTTAAGCACTTCAACCTGGTCGCTGCAATTAATGTCTCCGGCGGTGACGACACCGCGTTGATTCCGCTCGATTCGCAATGTCTTCTGCGTTGAACTGTGATTTTTCACCACGACCGATTTGATGTTCAAACAAATGTCAGTGACGTCTTCGACGACACCGGGAACCGTCATGAACTCATGCTGCACCCCCTGGATGCGCACTTTCGTAATCGAACTACCTTCCAAACTGGTCAGCATGATCCGCCGCAGGCTGTTACCGATTGTCGCTCCAAAACCGCGTTCAAACGGTTCTGCGACAAACATGCCATACATCGGAGTGGCCGTCGTCGGCACCAACTGCACTTTGCTCGGAAGTTCCAGACCTCGCCAACGAATTCGCATTGTCAACCTCCAAATAAAACCGCTTCTCAAGCTCTATCAGACCGCTGCCCAATCCATCTAAAACTTCGTAACTACTACACGCGACGCTTTTTCGGCGGGCGACAACCGTTGTGTGGTAACGGTGTGATATCCTCAATCGAACGAACTACGATGCCGGAACTCTGAAGACCTGTAATTGCGCTTTCGCGACCGGAACCAGGGCCATTAACACGCACTTCCATTTCACGGACCCCGAACTTCGCAGCACGTTCTGCACAGATTTCAGCAGCTCGTTGGGCGGCAAACGGAGTGCTCTTACGACTTCCCTTAAAACCGGCCGTACCGGCCGTCGCCCAACACAACACGTCCCCAGCCGGATCGGTGACTGTCACGATCGTATTGTTGAAAGTTGCCTTGATGAACGCGATCGCTTTGTTGACGTGCCGCCGCACTTTTTTCTTACCTGCTGCCACTATTCCACCTCTCTGCAATGTTCGTTGGAAATTCACCGTCTGCGGGCGCTCGGTTCATGAAAATCTGACCAAAATCCTCGACTCGGATTAGTGCTTCATGTCCTTGACGCCCTTCTTTCCGGCGACAGTCTTCTTCACACCCTTTCGAGTCCTCGCATTAGTACGCGTCCGCTGACCTCGCACTGGCAGATTGCGGCGATGCCGTGTACCACGATAACTCTTGATATCCTTCAAACGACCGACGTCTTGCTGAATTGCACGGCGCAACTGCCCTTCAACCATCACTTCCTTGTCGAGGAAGCCGTTGATTTTGGCGATATTATCGTCCGTCAATTGCGACGCCTTAATCCGCGGATCAATGCCAAGTTGATGGCACAATCGTAGCGCGACCTTCTGGCCAACGCCATACAGGTACGACAACGAGATATAGACGAACTTGTCGTTCGGAATATCGACACCCTGAATACGAGGCATCGCGGCTCCCCTTAACCTTGGCGCTGCTTGTGACGTGGATCGAGGCTGCACACAACGTACATGCGACCACGACGCCGCACAATTTTGCAGCCCTCGCAGATGCGCCGAATACTCGACCGAACCTTCATGACAACCTCAAAACTTCCTAGCCCTCGGTCAAACCGGCCTGATTCCGCACCAGCAAATGGCTATCAATACGGGAGATCAGATCAATGGACACCGAGACCACAATCAACAAACCCGTACCACCGTAAAAACCGGCGATCACGGGATCGACATTCACGACTTTGCTCACAATGCTGGGAAGAATTGCCAACAAACTCAAGAACCCCGCACCCACAAAAGTCACTCGAACGATGACTTGTTCCAAATACTTTGAGGTCCGTTCACCTGGACGATATCCGGGGATGAAGCTGCCATAGTCCTTCAGATTTTGAGCGATCTCCTTCGGATTGAATGTGACTGCCGCCCAGAAATATGAGAAGAAGAAAATCAATCCCGCGTAACTCAGATAGTAAAGTGCAGGCAAACTAACGAATTGGTTGAAGTACGGAATGTCGAGCCGCATCAACAATTGATTATGCAGATAGCTGGGAATCATCAACAGGCTCGAAGCGAAGATGATCGGCATGACACCAGACTGGTTGAGCTTGAGCGGAAGAAACTGCTCGGAACCGCCAAACATCCGCCGGCCACGAACGTGCTTCGCACTCTGAACGGGAATTCGCCGTTGAGCCTGCGTCACAAATACCACGGCCAATACGATCGCCACAAACAAGCCAATGAGGAGTAAGATCCGATCAATCCCATTGTCAGATCCAATGGACATCCCACGTTCAAGCACAGGCTTCGCAAGATTAAAAACTGCCGATGGCATCTGAGCCATGATGCCGGCCATAATCAACAGACTGATCCCATTGCCAATTCCAAAGGCGTCAATTTGCTCGCCAATCCACATCAAAAACATTGTTCCAGACGTCATCATCACCGCAGTCGCAAGATGGAAGAGAAACGTGTCGTACTCTGCCAACACCATACCTTGGCCAGTCACACTTCCAGCCGACATCGCCTTCACCCAAAAAAAACTCTGCAACAAACTGACGACCACTGTGATTTGTCGTGTTAGTTCATTGATCTTACGTCTCCCCGACTCGCCTTCTTTCTGAAGACGTTCCAACGGAGGATAGACGGTCGCCAGCAACTGGAAGACGATCGAACAGGAAATGTAGGGCATGATTCCCAGTCCGAAGATCGTGCTGTAGCCAACTTGGGACGCCGAAAACAGCGACGCCGTTTGCAGAATTTGTCCGAGTGGACCTCCACTGCCGGACTGCAGCTTTTCAATGTTCTGCTGCACGAGTTCTTGATTGACGATCGGCAGCGGAACCCAAAATCCCATCCGATACACCGCAAGCAGCACTACTGTCAGCAGTAGTTTGCGACGAAGATCAGGGATCGATAGGATCGCTACGAGTTTCTGGATCATCACTCACTCAGAGGGTTTTACACCCTCGCGACGAACTCAATGTGTTCGCCACATGGACAACATCAACTAGCCCAGCACAACTTTGCCGCCGGCCGCTTCAATTTTCTGAGCCGCACTGCGGGTTACATGACTCGCTTCAACCGTCAATGCCCGCGTCAACTCACCTCCACCAAGCACTCGCACGATTTCACTCCGCCGCGGAATGAGCCCGGCCGAAATCAGTGCGTCCATATCCACTACCGTAACACCAGCGTCCAGTTTTCCGAACGCCCCAATGTTCACAATTGCGATCTTTTTCTGTACTGAATAGTCACCAGCCGAGAACCCACGTTTCGCGACTTTGCGAAACATCGGCATCTGACCACCTTCTTTGACTAAATACCCTTTGGCACCCGAACGGGAGCTTTCGCCCTTGTGTCCTCGACCAGAGGTCTTCCCGTGACTGCCGATGCCACGCCCAAGACGTTTACGATTGGGACCTTGACGGCCGGCTGCAGCGGTGACTTCGTGAATGTGCATTTTCAATTACTTCCCGAAACAGATGCTTCTACAACTGCACGCCGCGCAACCGAGCTACTTCATCCCGAGTCCGCAAAGACTTAAGCGCTTCGAACACGGCTTTGACCAGCGTCAAAGGGCAATTCGAGCCAAAACTCTTAGTCAACACATCAGTGATTCCGACTGCGTTCATAATCGAACGAACCGAACCGCCGGCGATAACGCCCGTTCCCGGACTGGCTGGAATCAAGACGATGCGGGATGCTCCAAAACGTCCTTCGACTCGATGGGGAATCGTTTGATGAACGACTTGCACCTTGATGCGCGTTCGTTCGGCCGCACGAGTCGCCTTTTCGACAGCGATCGGAACTTCCGGCCCTTTGCCATAGCCCCAGCCAACTGTCCCGCGACCGTCACCGACCACGACTAAGCCCGCAAAGCTGAAACGGCGACCTCCCTTGACCACACAGGCGCAACGCCGAATTTGTAGTGTGTGTTCAACACTGTCGGATCGATTTTCTGATCGGTTGTCGGATCGTTTTTCTGCCACAGTTCCCCTCGCGATTCACTCGACTAAAATTCTAAACCTGCTTCACGAGCACCGTCGGCCAACGCTGCGACACGCCCGTGATATTTGTATTGTCCGCGATCGAACACGACGTTGGTGATCCCCCTCTGTACACAACGCTCGCCGAGCGTCTTACCCACGACAGTCGCTGCCACGACGTTCCCGCCATTCTTCAATTGGCCTCGCAATTTTTTTTCGGCACTACTGGCGGCAGCAACCGTCTTGCCAGATATGTCGTCGATGACTTGCGCGGAGATATGCTTGTTACTGCGGAACACCGACAGGCGCAATCGGCCACTGGCAGAGCGGCGCACCTGATTGCGCACGCGCCACGTTCGACGTTGTCGGCGACGATGAAGAGATTTTATGATCGACATACCCGCACTTCGTTGCAATCGGGCGTCGATGCGACGCCGGAACTTTGTTTGTCAGAAGTTACTTGGCTCCCGCGCCAAACGCCTTACCAGCCTTACGGCGAATGAACTCACCAGCGTATTTGACACCTTTGGCCTTATATGGATCGGGAACGCGCGACGCACGCACCTGAGCAGCAAATTGACCGACCGCTTGCTTATCTACTCCGGAAACGACCAAGTGCGTATTGTCCGGAAGAGACACCAAGATATCGGAGGGAACATCGAACACGACAGGCTTTGAGTAGCCAACCGACAGTTCCAACTTCTTTCCCTTCAACTGAACCTGATAACCGACGCCGTTGAGTTCCAGTCGCTTTTCGAAACCAGAATGAACTCCGGTGACCGCATTGTTCAGGAGGGCCCGAAAGAGTCCGTGCAACGCTCGCTCGCTACGACCGGTGCCATTTACTGATACATTCAGCGTTGTTCCTTCCTTGGCGACACTGACCACAGGATGCAACGGCACCGAAAGTTTACCCTTCGGACCGCTAGCGCAGACCTGACCAGCAATCACATCAACAGTGACGCCGCTCGGAACAATCACAGGCATTTTTCCAACTCGTGACATTTCGCCGCTCGCACTAATTTCTTGTCAGGCAGGTCTTCAACCTGCCAAGTTTTTTTAGGGAAAGGTTGAAGACCTGCCCCGGAAAGTTGTTACCAAATCTCCAGCAGCGCCTCGCCCCCGATTCCTTTTTCCTTCGCTTCACGATTGCTGAGCACACCTTTATTCGTCGAAAGGACGAGTACACCCATCCCTCCGAGCACCTTCGGCATGTTCTCGCGGCCAAAATAAATTCGGCGACCCGGCTTGCTGACGCGCTTGATGCTCCGAACCACACGTTCGCCGCTCGGGCCGTACTTTAGATTGATCCGCAAAGTGCCACCGGGGGCACCTTCGTTGGCGTGCGACTCAAAATCCCAAATGAAACCCTCACGCTGAAGAGCAGCTGCAATTTGCACCTTCAAATTCGAGACTGGAACATCCACATGCGTCGCCTCAACATGCAGGCCATTACGGATTCGAGTCGCCAAATCACTTATCGGATCAGTCATCATAATGAAGTCGCCTACCTACCAACTCGCTTTTTTTACACCGGGAATCATGCCGTCCAGCGCCAAATTGCGGAAACAGATTCGACAAAGCTTAAACTTCTTATACACAGCGCGCTGACGACCACACATCTGGCATCGGCTCTCACGCCGTGAACTGAATTTCGGAGTACGTTTTGCTTTCGCAATATGTGCTTTGGTTGCCATGACTCACTGACCTTGAAAGCTGATTATTTGCTGCTGAACGGAATCCCCAACTCGGAAAGTAACGCTCTCCCTTGATCGTCTGTGCGAGCGGTCGTCACAAAAGTGATATTCATGCCCTGAGTGAACGCGACTTTGTCCGCCGGGATTTCCGGAAAAACCATTTGCTCTGTCAATCCTGTCGAGTAATTGCCGTGACCGTCGAATGACTTCGGATTCAGGCCTCGAAAGTCACGCACGCGAGGCAACGCTAACAGGATGAATCTATCGAGAAATTCGTACATCCGGTCACCACGCATCGTCACCGCACATCCGATTTCCATGTTCTCGCGAAGCCGGAACGCGGACACAGCGATTCGAGACTTTCGAATACTCGGCTTCTGACCGGTGATCATTCCTAGGTGTGACACGGCTTCTTCAAGCCGTTTACGATCTTGAGTCGCTTTGCCGACACCCATACTAACAACGATTTTTTTCAATCGAGGTACTGCGTGACGATTCTTGATCCCAAGCTTTTCGGAAAGCTTCGGAATTAGTGTTTCGTTGTAGACTTTTCGCAATCGGGCCATGACGACTTATCGCATCAACTAGAGGAACTTCTGGCAGCGGCAGCACACGCGACGCTTCGCACCATCAATCATTTGACTCTTCACCCGCACACCCCGATTACAATTGGAACAATGCAATGCGAGGTTCGACACATCAATCGCAACGGGAATCGTCACACGGCCCCCTTGCGGACTTTTTGGATGCCCTCGTTTCACATGTTTGAGGGCATTGTTGATCCCTTCAACGATCGCTCGCCTGGAATCACGGTCAATCGACACAATCTTCGAGGGACCCTGGCCGCGGAAGTTGCCGCTTAGCACCACAACCATGTCTTCTCGCCGCAACTTCATAACTACACCACTTCCACAGCCAGGCTAACAATCTTCATGAATTTCTTGTCTCGCAACTCACGAGCCACCGCGCCGAAAATACGTGTCCCACGTGGGTTGTTGTCCGCGTCAACCAACACCGCCGCGTTCCGATCAAAACTGACATAACCGCCATCGTCACGTCGCACTTTCTTCTTCGTGCGAACAATAACTGCTTTTACAACCTGCCCCGATTTGACCGCCCCCCCCGGAAGCGCCTTCTGAATGCTAGCTACCACGATATCGCCGATCCCTGCTGTTCGACGATGCGTACCGCCGAGCACCTTGATCGTCCGCACTGTCTTGGCACCGGTATTGTCAGCGATGTCGAGCACTGTCTGCATCTGAATCATAAGTGACTCATTTCAAATTGCCTGAATGTTGTCCAAACTCTTGCGATCTACCTTACACCGCGAGAAACGACACGAACCAACTCCCACCGCTTCCGTTTCGACAACGGACGAGATTCGACTAACTCGACGATATCGAAGAGATTCGCTTCTTTTTTCTCATCATGGGCCAAACATACCGTTTCGCGGCTGATAAATTTTCCCGTAATTTCATCCTTCACGCGCCGAGGAATCGACACACGAATCGTCTTTTGCATCTTGTCCGAGGTGACTCGTCCAGTGACTCGCCGCTTCATTGTTGTCTGCCCTTCTCGCCTACTTCTGATTTAACAGGGTCATTGTCCGAGCTAAATCCTTCCGAATTTCTCGGCGACGTTTCGCTTCTGCAGCATTCGCAGCAACCGTGGCGACATGATGCAACAATTCCAATTTCAGCGTGACTTCCGTCTGCTGCAATTGCTCGACTGTTTGAGTTCTCAGCTCTTTCGCTCGCATCAGATCAACCTATCTACACCAAAACTTAAAAGTTAAAGGAAGTCCGACACATACCTATCCTTATCTCGCATGCCGCGCAACCAATGACACACGCAGCGGAAGTTTATGGGCAACGCGTGCAAAACAATCTCGAGCCGCAACATGCGACACTCCCGCTAATTCGAATAATATCGCACCAGGCTTGATGACGGCCACCCAGTGATCCGGCTCACCCTTGCCCTTTCCCATACGAGTCTCCAGCGGTCGCGCCGTCACGGATTTGTTCGGAAAAATGCGAATATATAATTTCCCCTCACCGCGAATGTATTGGTTCGCAGCGATTCGACAAGCCTCAATGGTAGTCGCCGCGATGTGGCCTGCGTCCAAGGACTGAAGACCCCAATCACCAAAAGCGACCTTCGCACCGCGACTTGCGTTACCTCTTATGCGACCTCTTTGGCTTTTGCGGTGCTTGACCCGCTTCGGCATTAACGCCATGTGTGCTCACTCCGTCTACAAACGGTCCATTATCAATCCAAACCTTGCAACCAATAGTCCCCTGAGCAGTCTTCGCGACCGCGAAACCGTAATCGATACTTCTCAAAATTGTGGACAGCGGGATCGAGCCACGAATTGCTTTTTCCGTACGGGACATCTCCGCCCCGCCCAGTCGACCCGACAACTGTACTTTCACACCCAACGCACCGGACTCCATCACCGTATCCATCGATTTCTTAATCGCCCTTCGAAAACTTGTCCGCTTCAGCAATTGCTGAGCAATTTCCTCCGCAATCAAAATCGCATTACGTGCTGGCTGAGCGACTTCCACAATCTTCAGGTCCATACGTCGGCCGGTAAATTCCTCCAATTCCGCCTTCAGTTTGTCCACTTCCTGGCCTTTACGGCCAATGATAATTCCAGGACGCGCGGTATGCAGATGCACGATCACCTGATCGCGAGTTCTCTCGATTTCAATCCGTGGAATTCCCGAGTACTGGTACTTGTTGAGGATGTATTTCCTCAGCCGCAGGTCTTCTCCCAGAAGAGTGCTGAACTCCTTCTTTGATGCATACCACTTACTCTTCCAACTTTCGGTGATGCCGAGCCGAAATCCTGTTGGTCGAACTTTCTGTCCCATAGCTTGTCACTCACTGCGACTAGAATCACCGATTTCACCGAAGTTCAATTTAAGCCCAATCAAAACTCGTCTACGACAACTCCGGCACGTCCACCGCCATGAAAATATGCGACAATCGCTTCCGAATCACAAATGCTTGACCGCGTGACATCGGACGAATGCGACGCATGATCGGACCGGTTCCAATTTCCACTTTACTGAGCACCAGGTTGTCTGCGTTCCGAACACCTCGGTCTTCGGCATTCGCAACTAACGACGACAAGCACTTTCGCAAGAGCTTTGCGCCGCGATTCGGTAAGTATTCCAACGAATGCTGAGCTGCGCGAATTTGCTGCCCGCGGATCAAGTCGGCCGTCGATTTCAGCTTACTCGACGAAATCCGAACGAATTTCGATTCACTACGAATTTGAGCCATGACTATCGCCCCGCGATTACACCGGAATCCACCAGTAAATCCAGACTTTTACTTCTTGCCTCTCGCACCATGCCCGCGAAACGTCCGCGTGGGAGAAAACTCACCAAGCTTATGACCGACCATCTCGTCTGACACATACACCGATATGTGCAGTTTGCCATTATGCACCAAGAACGTATGCCCCACGAAATCGGGAGAAATCGTCGAACGACGACACCACGTCTTGATCGGCTCCTTCTTACCCACCGCGTCAAGTCGCTCCAACCGCTTAAGCAGCTTTGCGTCAACGTACGGTCCCTTCTTAGCAGAACGACTCATTGCAGCACCTCAATGACACTCGCAAAAAAACCAAATCTCAACACCTAGAGCACCTGCTGGCCGTATCGCCGCGAACTGCGCCGCCGCAAAATCGCCGATCCTGATGGCTTGCGAGGCTTTCGAGTTTTGCCGCCCTTGGCCAATACCCCAGACGGACTACAAGGATGACCACCGCCAGATCTTCGACCTTCGCCACCACCCATCGGATGGGAAATTGGGTTCATCGCCGATCCGCGCACTGAAGGCCGAATGCCTTTCCAGCGATTGCGACCGGCTTTACCGATTTGCACCATATTGTGTTCGATATTTCCGACGCGACCGATCGTGGCTTTGCAAGCCACTGGCACCCGACGCACTTCGCCGGACGGAAGAGTGATCTGAGCCCAGTTTTTTTCGCGAGCATTCAAGACCGCTCCAGCACCAGCTGCCCGACACATCTTCGCTCCGCCACCTGGGACCATCTCAATATTATGGATCGTCATTCCAAGAGGAATCTTATCGAGCGTCAAGTTCGTACCAACAACTGGCTCCGACCCCGCTCCGGTAAAGATTTTCTGGCCTTCTTTCATGCCTTCGGCGGCCAAAATAAACGCCTTTTCCCCACTAGCGTACTGCAACAAAGCCAATCGGGCCGAACGACCTGGGTCATATTGAATTGAGAGGATAGTTGCGTCCTGTCCGTCTTTATTATTTCGATAACTATCCACAATCCGGTACATTTGCTTGTGACCGCCACCACGATGTCGCACGGTGATTCGCCCTTGATTGTTGCGGCCACCCCGTTTCTTTTGGCGAACAAGCAGTGTCTTCGGAGCCTTTGCGCCACGAGTCAGATCATCGGAAATCATGACCTGACCGGCTCGTCGCCCAGCACTCGTCGGTTTGTATTGCCGAATCGCCATTGCGTTTCCTTTAACTCACTCCACTACTTGCAATCGCCTATCAATTAAACTGGCAGCGTATGCTCTTTGTTGATGGTGACTATCGCCTTCTTCCACTCGGCCGTAAAGCCACGATGGAAACGATACCTTGCCGCCAACTCCTTGTACCGCTGGGTCGCCACCGAGACCACTTTGACTCCAAAGGCGTCCTGTACGGCCTTGCGGATTTGCGTCTTGGTCGCCGCAACCGGAACTCGAAACGTAAACTTGTTCAACGGCGCGGTCCGATGGAAAGTGGACTTCTCCGTCACCAAAGTGCTCATGAGCACTTGATAGGTCTCCAACATTTGACTGGCCGAATTCATCACAAATCTCACCATTCCTAGGCCGCGAATCGAGCCACGCAATTACTAAAAGCATCGCGAGTCATCACAACCACACGATGCTTTAACAAGTCATACGAATTCAACCACGCCGCCGTTGTCAGACTTAGACGCGGAATATTTCGGGTCGAGAGCCAAAGAGTCTTATCATAGTCGCCAATCACGAACAGGCAGCTTTTGCCTGCGATAGAAAGCGCCCTCAACAGCTGAGCAACCTCTTTCGTGCTGGGCTTCTCCTGCTTGAACTGATCGACAACTATGATTTCGCCATCATTCAACTTGCCAACAAGCGCCATTCGAGTTGCGACCCGCAGCGCCTTTTTGGGCATCTGGAATGACCAATCCTTCGGCTTCTTACCGAACGCGTTACCGCCGCCGACCCGAACTGGGGTTCGCTTCTGCCCCATACGAGCATTTCCTGTCCCTTTCTGTCGAAACAGCTTCTTCTTGCTGCCAGCGATTTCACCTTTGGTCTTATTCTTCGCCGTCCCCTGCCGGCGACTAGCCTCATACATGACATAGGCATCACGCAGCAGTCGCGGAGTCACCTTCGATTCGAGCAATGCCGAATCAAACTCGACCGAACCGGCAGCCGCTCCACCTGCATTTTTCACTTCCACCGACGCCATGCTATCACCTAACCAAAGAGAACTAATCCCAACGTCCGATATCCAACTACACCTGCGATCGCGGCGGCTCCTTCGGAAAGCGGACCATTACCAGACCGCCATTTGGACCAGGAATCGCACCGCGAATGAGCAGCAAATTCTTACCCTTGTCGATCGAAAACAATTTCAAATTCCGCACCGTCACTCGATCGACACCAAACTGACCGGACATCTTTTGCCCCGGATGAACTCGGCCAGGATATGTGTTCTGACCAACTGACCCAAGCGCGCGATGGCATTTCTTGACGCCGTGAGATGCACGCTGCCCATGAAAGTTGTGACGCTTCATCACACCAGCAAAACCACGCCCCTTAGTCGTCCCGATCACATCGACGAACTTCTTGCCATCAAACAGATCGACCGTCAGAACATTGCCGACTTCATGACCAGCCGGCTCAATTTGAAATCGAATTTCCCGAACAACACGACTTGGCTCGCCACCAACCTTGGCACCGGCCGATTTCTTATTCTTTTGCGATGTTGCCGACCTCTCCAACTCTGCAACTTGGCCACGCTCTGCACGGGACGCCAACCGGCGCGGCTTTTCTTCAAAGCCGATCTGTAGAGCGTGATATCCATCTGACTGCAGCGACTTGATGCGCAGCACTCGACAAGGCCCCGCCTGGACCAGCGTGACAGGAATAGCGCGGCCATCCGCGTCCGCCACCTGCGTCATTCCGACTTTACGACCCAACAGAAACATTTTCCCCTCGCAGTCAGCACTGAAGGCTGCGATCCGGCGAGGCAAAAGCACTCAACCGGAGAAAGGCAAACCACAATCATCCATGCAGCGAAGAGGCTTTGATCTTGATATCTACACCAGCCGGCAGCGACAGACGGTTCAGAGCGTCAATCGTCTTGCCCGTTGGTTGCACAATATCAATCAGCCGCTTGTGCGTTCTGATCTCAAATTGCTCACGAGACTTCTTGTCGATGTGAGGACTTCGAAGCACCGTGTAGCGTTCAATACGCGTTGGCAAAGGGATAGGCCCCCGAACATCGGCCCCCGTCCGCTTGGCAGTGTCGACAATTTCCGTTGCCGACTGATCCAAGACGGAGTGATCGTAGGCTTCCATGCGGATGCGAATTCGCTCTTGGCTCATACGGTTGACCGTTGTTGATGCTGCCTAAGTTCTGACTTTGCCACAAGTTATTCCCTTTCGACACCGTCTCCGAATTCGGGCCGGCCGTTTAGGAAGGGGCGAAAGATACAAGTGCCCATTTTCTTTGTCAAACGACCCAGTGAAGGGAAGTTGAGTTCGGAGACGGAATTCGATTGCGTCTCTCAGCGTGATCGGTTTTTTTGGTCACATTTTCCGATGTTTTGAAATTCGCAGTTTCCGCATCCAGTTCAGCAGCGAGCCGAATCAAGTCAAACCTGCCGTCGAGAATGACCCTTCAATCGATGGAACGCAGCCATGTCCAATTCAGTGACAAAGGTCTTGCGTGAATTTTGAAATTGGCCGTAGATTGTCTCCGTTTATGCAAACTCTTTACTTCTCGCGAAATCACAACGGCAGGATGCCAAATGTGGTGTGGAAAATGCCAATCCGACGTGGCTGCCGAAGTGTCACAAGATAATCTGCGGGTTTTCTGCGCGACGTGTGGAACAATATTGAGCACAATCGACACCTCACCAAACCTGCCGTCGACTCAGAGGCTCAACGATCGAACCAAAGACGCCCGCGAACTCTTGCAGCGTTGGTCCAGCGGAAAAGTTATCGATCCGTTCGGGCCAACGATTCGGACTCCGGTTCTGACCGCTGATGCAAATCCAAAACTCGAGCCAATTCCGCTCCGGTCCGAAGTTCCAAGCGGCTCGTTTGGACGCACAGGCGTTGCCGACTTGGTCACATCGACCCCAGCTGAAATCGAAAAAACAGCCACGATCACTCCTTTTGCCTCGACTCTTTGGACGCCGGATTCTCGGCCATCACCGAAAACAAACGCCACTGCCGAGATTGAGTTTTCCGAGAAAGTCAACAGTTTAACCGAGTTTCCTGACCAACTTTTGCCGCTGTTGTCGAATCCGCTGGCAGCAACTTTCGAAACGGCGAGGACTGTGAATGCAGTCCGTTCGAGCCCGTTCGCTGATTCGAGCGAATTGTCGACTTGTGCAGTCCAATCATCTGTGAGTTCGTCAATCGTCGTTGTTCCAAACTCAAAAATATTTCGAGTCGACGCTGCGCATCCAGCCGATCATTTTGAAAGCGGCTCGAAGTGCCCGAGCACGGATTCGATCGGTCCCTTTACTTCGACGGCTGCACCCGCTGAAACCATGCGAGAGCCGAATCGATCGAGGCTGTGGTTTCCAACGTGGGATCCAGCAGTGTGGCGATCCGAAACGAATGCGACAGGGCGTTGGTCGGCGCTCGCAGGACAGTTTCTGGCGTATGCCGGAGTACTCGCCCTGACAGCCGGAGCGAGTTTTGTGGTCTGGAGCTATTTCGGAGGGCCGTCAAATTACGCACCGACGGGTTGGCTGCTGGCGACGGCGGGGCAAATGCTCCTGTTCTTCGGGGTCGTAACGCTTGTGTCTGGCGGGCTCGAACAAACGACCGAACAAGTCAGCAAGCGGATTGAACAGCTTGGCGATCACATCATTCGCATCGAACAAGCCGCTCGCGAAATGAGCTTGCGTGGCAATCCGATTCCGCCGGCTCATTTTGGAAACGACCACGACGCGGCCGCACTGCAACGAACAGCGGGTTCAGGCAATGAACGCTCGGTAGTAGAAGAGTAGGCCGGTGGCCGACGTCAGCACGAGGTCGATCACCGATAGCCAGCCCAGCGTTTTGTGAAGCCGACTGTGCTCGCAGGGAGCAGGCGGCTTCGGCATCCGCCTGAGTGCCAACGCGATCGTCGTTCCCCACAGCAGCGGGGTCGAAATCGCGAATACCAGATGCAAATACAAGGTCTGTTTTGCAGTCTCAAGCTGCTCAGCAGAGAGCGGGCTTTGACGGGAATCAACAATGGCTCGCCAACCGCCATGAGCCCGAATATCAACCTCGAAGGCAATGACCGCGAGTAAAAGCACTCCGGCCAACACCAATTGCACGTTGCGGTGGACTGTGTAGTTGCGTCGAACCTTCACAAGGTACAGGCTGGCCAGCAGAGCCGGGATGATCAGCACCAGTGCCGTCACGACAAAATCGAGCATGAACGTGGAACCGTCGTAGCCCAGGAATCCGTGCGACATGGCAGTCAAAATCCAAACGATGGTGGGGTTCACCCAGAGCTCAAGGAATTTGTGGCACCAGTGTGGTGTTGCCGACGAACGATGACGACTTCCGGAAGACGGGACAAGCCGCTTGTTTCACCCAGACTTCCACAGCGGGAGTCTCCTCAAATTGCTCTTGCGGTCTTCCGAAAAAGCGGTCTATGTTTCCGCTCCCTTCCGGCGAATCCCGGCCGTTCGGCCACTCCCCGCTTCGCCTGATTCCCTTCCGAATGACTTCTCCCCACGGAGATCTTCCATGCGCCAATCTTGTTGGTTGTCCGCCTCACGGGCATTGTGTTTGTGCGTGCTTTTCATTTGGAGTTCCGGTTGCAATTCCATGCATGGTTGGTCCACCAACCGCACGGGAATGCGGGCCTACAAGGACGGCAACTTCGCCGCCGCGAAGGACTCCTTTCAAAAATCGTTGTACGATGAGCCGACCAATGCCGACTACGCTCACAATCTCGGAGCCGCTCTGAAAAAGACCGGCGACGTCGACGGCGCCGAAAAGGCCTATCGACATGCCTTGGCACTCGACCCGTCGCACCAGCCGGCGCATCACAGCCTTGCCATGCTGCTGACGGAGCAGGGCCGTACTCAGGAGGCCCACGACCTCGCACAGATGTGGTCCGACACGGAGCCGTATCTGCCAGAATCGCACATCGAACTTGCTTGGCTGCAACGCGAGATGGGTGACTCCGCCGGTGCCGAACAAAGTCTGAAAAACGCCTTGCGTATCCAGCCGAACAACGATGTCGCGACTGCGCAGCTCGGAGACCTGTATCGAGCGACCGGTCAATCCGACCGAGCGGTCGCGATGTATCAGCGATCGCTGCACACGAACTGGTTCCAGCCGCAGGTACAATCCCGATTGGCGACGATGAACGCGTCGCCCGTGCAGCAAGCTCGTCTCTTGCCGAGGCAGCAGCAGATGGTTTATGCACAGCCGTTGCCGACGTATGCCAGCTCGGCTCCGACGAATCCGATCGTCGTTGGGACGCCGGGGCAGGTGATGGCGGCCTCCGGTTGGGTTCCGACCGGCTCGGTGACGTCGGGACCGGTTGTCCTGGGAACTTCACAACCGATGCCGACGCTGGTTGCACCTCAGTTCGCGTCCGATCCTAAGCACACCGATACCGCCACCAATGAAGGCCCGGAAGTACCGGCTCACTGACATTCCTGTCGTCGGAAAACTCCAAGCCTGGTCGAACGCATCGGCCAGGCTTTTTTCGTTTCGATGAGGCACTTGACGGACGCAACTCCGACTGCCAGCTTTCGCCCTCTTTTCTTTTCGTGAAGGCGAAGGTTTCGACCGGACGTGGCGTCCGGCCTACTGTCGCCCAGGAGTTTTTGATGTTGCGCGTGTTGATTACGGACAATCTTGCCCCCGCTGGGCTGAAGATCCTGCAAGAGACCCCCGGTATCGAAGTCGATAACCGCTCGAAGTTGACCCCCGCCGAGGTCAGCGAGGCGTTGAAGACCGCCGACGGCATCATCATCCGCAGCGGGACCGAGCTGACTCCTGAACTGCTCGAAGGTCAGCAACGGCTGAAGGTCATCGTGCGAGCGGGCGTCGGCGTGGACAATATCAACCTGCCGACCGCGACACGCGAAGGGATCGTCGTGATGAACACGCCGGCGGGCAACACGACCAGCACGGCCGAGCACACCGTCACGATGATGATGGCTCTGTCCCGCAACGTCGCCGCCGCCGATGCCAGCATGAAGTCGGGCAAGTGGGACCGCAACAAATTCAAAGGGACACAACTTGCCGGCAAGACACTGGCGGTCGTCGGACTCGGCCGCATCGGGCTGTCGGTCGCCAAACGAGCGATCGGTCTCGAAATGAAAGTCGTCGGTTACGACCCGTTCATGTCGGCCGAACGGGCCGCCGAACAAGGGATCGAACTGATCCGCGACGTGGACGAGATCGTCACTCGTTGCGACTACATCACCGTCCACACGCCGCTTGATGACGGCACTCGCGGGCTGATCAACTCCGAACGGATCGCCAAGATGCGGAAGGGAGTGCGGATCATCAACTGCGCTCGCGGCGGCATCGTCGATGAGCTGGCGTTGGTGGACGCGCTGAAATCGGGACACGTCGCCGGAGCTGCCCTCGACGTCTTCGTCGAAGAGCCGCCGCCTGTCGATCATCCGCTGCTGAAGGCTCCGAACCTCGTGCTGACTCCGCATCTCGGAGCATCCACCGAAGAGGCTCAAGAAGCCGTCAGCGTTGAGGCGGCCGAGATCATCGTCGGGTTCTTGATCCGCAGCGAAGTCCGTCACGCGGTCAACCTCATCCCGATCAGCGGGGCCGAGATGGCCGACATGAAGCCGTACCTCGACATCGGCTATCGGCTCGGCTTGCTGCTCAGCCAGTTGAAGAAGTCGTCGCGCGTGCAATCCGCTCGGCTGCTGTACCGAGGCGACGCGGCCACGAAGAAGACGAAGCTGATCACCGCCGCGTTCACGTCCGGCTTCATGGCCTCGGCCGACGACAGCGGAGTGAACATCGTCAACGCTGAGATGCTCGCTCGCGAACGAGGCATTGAGATCACGGAGTCCTCATCGTCGGAGCGCGGCGATTTCTCAACACTCGTCAACGCGACGGTTGTCACCGATGCCGGCGAGTTCTCCGCCGCTGGTACGATCTTCGGCAATCAGTTCCTGCGACTGGTGAAACTCGGCGACTTCCACCTCGATGCGTACCTCGATGGTGACTTGCTGATGTACCACCACGTCGATGCCCCCGGCCTGATCGGCTTCATGGGGACCGTCTTCGGCAAGCACAACGTCAACATCGCGCACCTGGCACTCGGCCGCAAAGTCGCTGGCGGGCCAGCGGTCGCCGTGCTGAACCTCGACGGCGCTCCGACTCCCGAGTCGCTGATCGAAGTCTCGAAACACGACAAAGTCATCGCCGTCGAAACCGTCCAACTTCCTCCGGCAGGTGCCCCATTGCCGTGGCTGATCAGCGGCTAAATGAATGACGAATGACGAAAGACCCAATGACGAAAGAATGACGAAGCACGAATGACGTAATGGTCATCAGGCTCCTGTTTTGGGCTTCGTCATTCGGATTTCCTTCGTCATTGGGTATTTCGGACTTCGTCATTCACATCCGCCCTTGCCTTGTCGCGCTGAGGAAGTTCAACTGTCGCACCGATCAGCCAATGCCGATGGATGAAGGCGTGGAACCACTGATCCCGGAGGCGAATCATGTTTGGCGTCAGCAGTCTCGTTCGACAGTGTGACGGCGTCTCTAGGCGGACAGTTTTGCAGGCTGGAAGCTTGGGGCTGTTCGGTTTGAGCCTACCAAACCTGCTGCGAGCCGAAGCCGCGTCGAAGTCCGAGTCGAAGCCGATGAACTGCATCCTGCTGTTCACGGCGGGCGGGATGAGCAACATCGACACGTTCGACATGAAGCCGGACGCTCCGGTCGAATATCGCGGCGAGTTCACACCGATCTCCAGCAACGTCCCCGGCACGCAGGTCTGCGAACACCTGCCGCGAATGGCTCAGGCGATGGACAAGGTCTGCATGATCAAGTCGATCGTCCACGCCGAGAGCGGCGATCACACGGCCGCGATGCACTACATGCTGACCGGCTACCCGCAGCGCCCCGATCCCACCGGGCAGCCGATTGGCTCGACGATTTATCCGGCCTTCGGATCAGTGATCTCGAAGGAACTTGGTTGGCGAAACAATCTCCCGCCAAACGTGCTCATCGGCGGCAAGATGAGCTACGTCGGAGCGGGCTATCTGAGTTCCAAATTCGATCCGCTCACGATCGCGAGCGACCCAAACGCCAAAGACTTTCAAGTCGAGAATGTCAGCATCCCCAACGAAGTCGGCTTCGATCGGACGATGCGCCGACGCCGAATGCTCGACCGACTGGACGGCTGGCAGCGGCAAGTCGATTCGGCGATGAAGTCACCCAACGCGGTCTCGGCCGGCGGCGATGTGCTCGACCGGAGCGAGTTCTACCGGCAAGCGTTCGACCTCATCACGTCCCCGGCCGCGAAGAAAGCGTTCGACCTCGCGTCCGAACCTGACGCGATGCGCGATCGCTACGGCCGCACACGCGAAGGGCAGGGGACGCTACTCGCTCGGCGATTGATCGAGTCGGGAGTTCGCTTCGTCACCGTCGGCTTCAACGGCTGGGACACTCACGACAAAAACTTCGTGCGGTTGAAACAGCCGCTGCTGCCGACGCTCGATCAAGCCTGGTCGGCGTTGCTGGAAGATTTATCGCAGCGCGGGCTACTCGATTCGACGCTCGTGATTTGTGCGGGAGAGTTCGGTCGCACTCCGGGCGTGAACGGCGCGGCGGGCCGCGACCACTACGCTCCGTGCAATGCCGTCGGCTTCAGCGGTGCGGGAACAGCAATGGGGCACACAATCGGAAAGACCGACAGCAAATGCACGTCGGTCGTCGGCCAGAGCAACAGCACGCTCGATTACTCCGCGACGATCTATCGGCTGCTGGGCATCGACGACTCGAAAGAGTACCACACCGAAGACGGCCGCCCCGTGCTCATCAACGCCGGCGGCAAACCGATGGCTGGCGTGATCGCGTGAACGTACGCCTCGTTCCACGAGGCGGAGCTGATTCACACAGACTTCGATGAGCTTCGACAGCAGCAGCTTCGCCTCGTGGAACGAGGCGACTACGTTTTCACGATCAACGATTGGCTCAATATGTCACGGTTGCTTGGTTCTGCCCTGGGCGTGTCGGTGCTGCTTTTCTCGACCAGCACTGCCTTCGCTCAACTGCCGCAGGCTCCGCAGTACGCCGACTGTCGGCTGGATTCGGTCTTTCCGAATGGAGGCCAACAAGGAACGACGGTCACGGTCATATTCCGTGGGCAAGCCTACGCTTTGAATCCGCCGCGCAACGTCATCATCGACGGGCCTCCCGGTATCACGTTGAAGGAACTCAAGGAAGGCGAAAAGGGGACGGTTGTCGGCACGTTGGAGATTGCGGCCGATGCGCCGCCAGGACGTCGCTGGCTGCGGATTGTCAACGACCGCAGCGGGCTGACCAACTTCACCCACTTTGTGGTCAGCCGGTTGCCGGAGACATTGGAAGTCGAGCCGAACAATGAACTCGCGAAGGCGACCGCCGTCACAACGCCGGCCGTCATCAACGGGAAGATTGACCCAAAGGCGGACATCGACTGCATCCGGTTCGCGGGGAAAGCGGGGCAAAAACTCGTCGCAGCGATCGCGGCGTTTTCGCTGGAAATACACGGCCAGTACAAGGACTACGGCATCGCCGATTTCAGCCTCGAACTGCTCGACGCTGACGGCCGCACGCTGGCAGCGGCGGAAGACACGCTCGGTTTCGATCCGCTGATCGAACACACGCTGCCGCGCGACGGCGATTACTTCGTGCGGGTGACGATGCTGAACTTCGGTGGCTATCCCGACGCGGTTTATCGACTGACGCTCGGCGAGGTGCCCTATCTGATCGGCACGTTCCCATCGGGACTGCAACGAGGGACCGAAGCCGACGTCGAGCTCTTCGGCCCCAACATTCCACCCGGAACAAAACGCCGTATCAAAGCGGAGACCGACCTGACCATCCCGTTACAACACGTCGCACTCGATGGGCCGAACCATTCCGGCCTCGATTGGCCGCTCGCGATCGGCGACTTCCCGGAGCAACTCGAAGCCGAACCGAACAACGATCGCGAACATGCTCAGCCGGTATCGTGGCCGGCGACGATCAACGCTCGCTTCGCCGAACCCAACGATGCCGACTGGTATCGCGTCTCGCTGACGGCCGGCCAGAAAGTTTGGTTCGACGTGATCGCTCAGCGATTCACCGAATCGCCCGTCGATACGCTGCTGCAAGTCTTCGACGCGGCAGGAACAATGCTCGCCGAGAACGACGACGATTCGCATGATCCCGAATACGAATCGTTTCACCACTTCCGCACGACCGACAGCAAGCTGCTGTTCACGACTCCGGCGGCAGGTGACTTCTTCGTGAAGTTGACGGACACGAGTGGCAACAGCGGCTCGCGAGCTGTCTATCGGCTGACGATCAAAGAGGCGAAGCCTGATTTTCATGTGCGGCACTTCCCCGATGCCGTGCCAATTTGGGGACCGGGATCGACGGCGGCCGTACTCGTGAAGATCGATCACCTCGCCGACTTCAACGACGATGTCGAGTGCTCGATCGAGGGCTTGCCCGACGGTTGGAAGAGCTCGTCAGCCGTGTCGCTCGGTCGGAAGCCGGAGCGGTACTACAACAACTACCAGCGGAAAGTTTTTCTGACGATCACCGCTCCGGCCGACGCGCCGCTCGCGACGGTGGTCCCGTTCCGAGTCATTGGCCGGGCAAAGCGTGGCGAGGAAACCATCGAGCATCGCTCGTGGCCGCTGACGCTGTTCTACACCAGCGACATCGGCTTCTTCCGAGCCAGCCAGCAAACGCGGGCGGTCATCGCGAAGCCGCAGGGGCCGTGGCTGGAACTCGCGGGCGTCACGGAACTCAAGCTGAAGCCCGGCGGCACCGCGACTCTGCCCGTGAAGGTTCTCGGAGCCGCAGCGGACCTGAAGGCCATGCCGATCGTGATCAATCTCGCGACGAACGGCGTCGCCGCTGGTCTGGTGACTCCGCAAAATGCCACGATCAAAGAGGGCATCGCCGAAGTCACGATCAAAATCCCAGCCGAGATGCCGATCGGGACATTTCACATCGTGGCCGCTCAGACTTGGGGGAGCGACATTCGAGTCGGAATGCCGGGGCCGTGTACTCCGCCGATCAAAATGGTGGTCGAACCGGCGAAATGACCGGAGTTTCTCGTCGCGCGGCTCGCTTGCATCGGCAAGGCTCGCAACTACAATCCCGCGTTCCGAAATTGGCTGGAAACCAGCAAATTTTTCAATCGAACGCCAAACACGCGAGCGAAAACTGAGGAGAGGTCGATGGGGCGGTACACAGGTCCGAAGGCGCGCATCAATCGCCGTCTGGAGCAACAAGTCTACGAAACGTCGGGCGCGATCCGAGCGTCCGAGAAGCGGCAGCAACCTCCCGGACAACACATCCGCAAGAAGAAGCTCTCGACCTTCGGCCAGGGCATGCGCGAGAAGCAGAAGATCAAGTACTACTACGGCCTGCGTGAACGCCAACTCCGTCGGTATTTCGACGAGGCTCGCCGATTGCCGGGCAACACGGGCGAACGTTTGATGGTCATGTGTGAGTGCCGACTGGACAACATCATCCGCCGCTCTGGTTTGACCCGCACCCGTTTGCAAGCTCGTCAGGGAGTCGTTCACTCGCACTTCCAGGTCAACGGCCGGACGGTCAGCATTCCGTCGATCCTGTTGAAGCCGGGCGACGTCGTGCGAGTTCGCGACCGCCACAATCTCAAGAAATATTACGAGGAACTCGCCGCATCCAACTCTTCGGAGAAGTGCGATTGGATCGCGACCGACGAGAAGGCTCTGGAAGTTCGCATCACCAGCATGCCGGGAGCCAGCGACGTCAGCCTGCCGGTCGATGTCGGCCAAGTCGTCGTGTTCCTGTCTCGCTAGTCGTCCAGGACGGATGCAACAACGATACGAGCCACCGCCCAGTGCGTTGGCTCTTTTCGTTTGGGCCTTGCGATGCTGTCGCATCACACCTCTCGTCGTCCCGTGAAGGACATGTCATGTCCGAGAAACTTCACCCAGCCGTATTGCTGATCGGGATGCCCGGCGTGGGCAAGGGGACGCAGGGCAAACTGCTCGCGAAAATCCAAGGGCTGTTCCATCTCTCGACCGGCGAGATCTTGCGCTCGTTGCGGGACGATACGGACGATGGCCGCTTGGTGGCCGACTGCCTCCGTCGTGGGCAACTGGCCCCTGACAACTTGATGCTTGAGATTTGGCAGCATTGGCTCTCTGCGGAAATCGAGGCGGGGCATTACCGTCCCGACGAGCAGGTGTTGTTGCTCGATGGCATCCCACGAAATCTTTTCCAGTGCGAACGGTTGTCGGAACACATCGATGTGCTGCAAATCATCTACCTCAACCCTCCGGACGATGAACCGATCGTTCAGCGTTTGCGGCAGCGAGCGTTGATCGAGGGACGCTCTGACGACGCCGACGAATCGATCATTCGCAACCGGTTTGAAATCTATCGCCGCGAGACCGCTCCGATTCTGAACTTCTATCGTCCCGAAGTGATCAGTGAGATCGACCCGATGGGCTCATCGGCTGAGGTGTTGAAGCGAATTCTCGAAGTCCTCATTCCGGTCATCGTCGCCAATCGCGGCTCCATCGACCAAATTGACGTCGGTGAAATTCAGCCGGATGATGCCGAGTAATTCTTCGCTCGCATTCCGCAAGCGGATGATCTGATGGGCCGCCTCGTCGCATGATCGTCATCCCTCTCAACACCGACGCACCGATCTACCATTGGCCGTGGATGACGTTGGTCTTGATCGCCGCGAACGTCGTCACGTTTTTTCTGACGGGAGGCGGCAGAGAAACTGACGGCTGGCTGCTGCAATTCGGCAATGGCCTGCATCCGCTCGAATGGGCGGCCTACAACTTTCTGCACTTCGGTTGGCTGCACCTAATCGGGAACATGATCTTCCTGTGGGGCTTCGGCTTGATCGTCGAAGGAAAGCTGGGCTGGTGGCGATTCCTGTTGCTGTACTTGGCGATTGGATCGCTCGGTGGCGCGTTCATTCAGTCCGTGATGCTTGGCCGTACGGATGAAGTCGCCGCAGCGGGTCTTGGCGGCTCATCGCTCACCGTCTATGGCTTGCTTGCCATTTGTATGATTTGGGCACCGAAGAACGAACTGGATGTGTTCATGTACTTCGGACTCCGGCCCATGACGGTCGAAATCTCCAATCTCATGTTTGGCCTCTGGTACATCGCCGAACAATTCTTTTGGGCGTGGCTAAGTGGCTTCTCGATGGGCAGCGCGTTCGTGCATCTGGTGGGCGCGTTCTGGGGTGCCGGAATCGGCGTCGCGATGCTCAAGCTGGGCTGGGTCGATTGCGAGAACTGGGATTTGTTCGCTTTGTGGAGCGGCCGGCTCGGTCAGCCGGTCGATCTCGTTCGCTGGCAAGACAACATCGAGATCACTCATTCGCCGAACCTGAGTGATGAGAAGACCGCGGCCTCAGCAACCACACCGAAGAAGAAGGCCAAATTCCGTCCGTCGATTTATCTGTCTACGAGCCGTTCGAAGCGAGGTAAGCCAGCCGCTGAAGCGACGCCCTCACCCTCCGGTTCCGACGCTTCCACCTCCAAGCGATCAATGTCCGAGTCCTCGCGGCCGGCTATGACACTCAAGGTCTTGGCTCGGATGCGCGAGCTGCTTCGTACTGACAAGCCGCAAGCAGCGCTCCGCGAGTATCGCAAGCGACTGCTCACCGTCGATCAATGGCCGTTGGACGCAGACGATTTGCAGGCTCTGGCTGACGGCCTCTTCAAACTCAAGCTGTGGGACGAGACGACACCGCTGCTCGAAGAATTCATCGAGCGATTTCCGACGCGAGCCGACTCCGCCCGGATCAAGCTGGCTGCCATCTGCTGCGAAGTTCAGAATCGGCCGCTCGCCGCGTTGAAGCTGCTCAACCAAGTCGAACTCGAAGACCTGCCGGATTCGATCCGTGGTCACATCGCACAGATTCGTCAGAAAGCCGAACGGCTGCTCGACGATGAGACATTTGAGCCTGACAGCAAGAGTTGGTGAATCCTGTTGCCCGTCACGCGGCTTTGTCCTGTCGAGTCGTTCGGCCGCACAGTCGATCGCGATAGCCAGAGCGATCTTGCTCGACGAGTCGTGTCAGCCCTTCGTTCAGGAGAGGCATCGCGCAGTCGTACTCGCTGCGGAAACGACGAGTTTGGAGCGACGTCTCGCCCCGCCCGAAGCCGGTTGGTCGCGCTTCCAATTCGCGGATCATGCGTGTCGCCGGCGAGCCGAGTTCAAAGGCTGACGCCAATTGACGCGCGAATTGATGCGGGCTGACTCGTTCCGCACCAGCGATGTGAAAGACGCCGGTCGATTCGTCGTCGAGAGCGGGATCCAAATAGTCCGCCAGATCGCTGGCGAGGATCGGCGTCGCGTGGCAAATCGGATCGAGTTCCAGCGGCTGGTTGTTTTCCATTCCCGACAGCAGGGTTTCCAACCAACCCTTCGAACCGGACGTGCTCCAACCATAGGCGTTCGTGCGGACGATCAATGATTTTTCGCACGCTTCACGGACGCGTGTTTCGACTTGGCGAATCTCCATCGCTTCCGGACTCGGGCACGTCGCCGTGGACGTCTCGTCGTGAAACATCCACGGTCCCGTGAACACGGCATCCGAGGAAATCAGCGTGAAATGCCGTTTCTCTTGAGCGGTCGCGGCGGCCCACAACATGGCCTCGGCATTCTCAAAGGAATTTCCCGTCGGTGACCAAAACGAACGCGCGGCACTACCGCAGAAGATCACATGAGTCGCTCGCGTTTGCTGCAAGCAGTTGTGGATGGCGTCGGCGTTGCACCGTTCGAGGGTTGCTCGTTCACAACCGGGCAAGCTGATGTTCGGTCCTGCCGAGACTCCGACAACTCGTGTCTGTCCGCACAAGCTCGCCGCCAAATTCGCACCAACCACAGACTCGACGCCGACGATCAAAAACGTCTTCACGCTCAGCCTCCCTGCACACGCGTGGAAATTTCATCAACGAGCAACGTGTCGCTCGGTCTCGCCGCCTAGCGAGTGCGCGGGTTATAGACCTGCCTCGCAAACCGCCACAACGGCAATTTCTGCGCGAACGTAGCCGCCACGTTCCACGAGGCGGAGCAAACGAGTCGCGGCCTCCGACTCAAGGCAATCAGCATCGAAAGTATTTTCTCCCAGCTCCGCCTCGTGGAACGAGTCGGGTACGTTCGACACTTTCGGGTGCGACAACGATTCCTGGCGAACGTAGCCGCCTCGTTCCACGAGGCGGAGCTATGGGCCATTGGTGCTCGAAAAGGAACTCACGCACAAGGCCGATTGCTCTGCCTTGCGGAGCAAGGCAGCTACGTTCGTTCGGTTGCCAACAATTTTTGCCACACCCACACTTTCCACGAGTCTCGTTCGTCTTGCCGCTGCTCTTCATCTCGACATAGATTTCGATCTTTCCGGCCGAAATTTGTTCGGCCGCAACTGTTTGGATCGCGAGCGAGAGTTTCATGCCGGCAGATTCGCACGACCGTCACGCTGTTGCCTTCAGCGATTTCCTGCGGTCGTTCACGCGCGTCCTCACGGCTCGGCCTTGGGTTTCGATCGTGCTGTTGATCGCGGTTTGCATCGCCAGCAGCGTTTACACCTCGCGGAACCTGAAATTCAAGAACGATCGCGGCGATCTGATCGATCCCAATGCGGACTTTCAAAAACGCTGGTTGGAATACACCAAGAGCTTCGGCGAAGCCTCGGACATCGTGGTCGTGGTCGAGGGACGTTCTGCTGACGAGATCACTCCCGTGCTCGACGATCTGGGCGAGCGGCTCATCGAGGACGATCAGCATTTTCAAAGCGTGTTCTTTCGAGTCGAGCATGATGCTCTACGTCGCAAGGGATTGCAGTTTCTGACGCCGGAACAGTTGGAAATGTGCCTGGCGCAGCTCAATCAGATGCGGCCGGTGATTCAGGGGGACTACGACGAAATCCAGCTCGAGCGGGTCATCGCTCAGTTGCTGCATCGACTGAATTTGTTGCGATTTTCGTCGGCGGTGGCCGGCGGTGATCGGCCCCCTGAGGCAGGGCCATCCAACGAACAAATCATGCAGTTGATCAGTCAGCACGTTCTCTCGCTGGCAACCAGCATGACCGCCGCGCTGAAGAATCCGGATGACACCCGCAATCCCTGGCCACAACTGATCAAAGTCGAAGGCGACCTCGCCGATGCCGCCACGAAGCCAACCTACTTCCTGAATGAGCGTGGCACGCAGGGCTTTCTGCGAGTCGCCCCAGTCGTGGACAAGGCAGATTTCAACGGTGCAACGGCAGCCGTTCAGCGGATGCGCGACATCGCTGCGGACGTGCGGGCGGATCATCCTCAGGTTCGCATTGGACTGACGGGCATCCCAGTCCTCGAAAACGACGAGATGGTTCGATCGCAAAAGGACATGACTCTTTCGACGATCGTGTCGTTCGTGGGAGTCATCGTGCTGATGCTGGCTGGGTTTCACGGAGTCCGGCATCCATTGATTGCGGCGGCGATGCTGACCGTGGGGATGATCCTGTCGTTTGCATTCGCGACCGCCGCCGTCGGGCATCTCAACATTCTGTCCGCTTCGTTCGCTCCAATCCTGATGGGGCTGGGTTGCGACTATGCCATCATGTATCTGTCGCGGTATCTCGAACTTCGTCACGAGGGACAGAACCTCGACGCCGCGCTGGGGAACTCGTCAGCGTCCGTCGGAGCCAGCATCCTGACGGTCGCCGTTGTGACTGCGTTGGCATTCTATTGCGCGACGTTTACCAAATTCCTGGGAGTCGTCGAACTGGGAATCATTTCCACCGGCGGCATCATGCTGTGTGCGACCGCCTCGTTCTTCGCATTGCCGCCGTTGATCAAAGTTGTGGATCGCAACGTGCCGCTCGCCAAGTTGCCAACGCCGATTCAGGGCAATCTGCTGCGTTGGACGATTCGTCGGCATCCGTGGTGGGTCACGTTCGCGGGCCTGGGCTTCATGGGATACCTCGGCAGCTTGGCATTCGATTGGAATCACGGCCGGCCGACGTTTGCGATCAAGTACGACTACAACCTGCTGAACCTGCAAGCCAAAGGTGTCGATTCGGTCGATTGGCAGGACCGCATTTTTCGTGAGTCGAAGAACTCGCTCTTGTACGCGGTGTCGCTCGCCGATTCGCCGGAACGCGCTCGCGAGCTGAAGCGGCAATTTGAAGAACTGCCGTCGGTGCGCAAGGTTGAAGAGCTGGCGACGCACTTGCCATCGACTTCGCCGAAGGAGACGAGTCTGCTGATTCAGGCAGTCCATTCGGAGGTCGCGCGGCTGGCTCCGGTGAAATACGAACCACGAATCGTCAATCCCGAAGCGTTGGGACAGTTGATCGAGCGGCTGTTTCAGAGCCTTTCTCGCAATGAACAACCCTGGGCCAAGACAGCAGCCGCCGCGCTCGATGAATTTCTGGATCGCTTCGAGGGCCTTCCGGTCGAAAACCAGATGAAATTCTTGAACGAGTTTCAGGCACGCATGAACTTCTCGCTGCACGCGCAGTTGCAAGCGATGGCAGACGCCTCGAATCACGAACCGATCACGCTCGATGATTTTCCCAAGGAATTGGTTTCTCGTTTCGTCAGCCCCGCCGGCGTGTGGCAACTGCAGATTTATCCCAAGAGCCAAGTCTGGGACATCGAACCGCTGCAAGAGTTCGTCGAAGACGTTCGCTCGGTGGACCCGAACGTCACGGGGACTCCGCTCCAAAACTTCGAGGCATCGGGACAGATTCGGCAGAGCTATCAAGACGCTGCGTCGTACGCGCTGGTGGCGATTTGGATCACGTTGATCATCGACCTGCTCGGCCGCCAACAAGCGATGCGCGTCCTGATTCCTCCAGCGATTGTGATCGCCGTGGTGTGGGGCTTGTCGCGTTGGCTGCAAATGGACGTGAGTTGGACGCTGCTCGGCCTCGTGTACCTGGCAATGACCGTGACCATCACCTGGTTGATCGATTCCGCCACGGTCGGACACAGTCTGTTGGCTTTGCTGCCGTCGATTGGTGGTGCCGCGATCATGTTCGGTCTGATGCGGTTGATGCACGTCGATCTCAATCCCGCCAACCTGATCGTCCTGCCGCTGCTGTTGGGATTGGGCATGGACGGCGGCGTTCACATGGTTCACGACTTCCGCTTGCAGACCAAACGCCGGTACCGCATCTCTCCGAGCATCATCAATTCACTGGTGCTCACTTCGACGACGACCATGGTCGGCTTCGGCAGCATGCTGCTGGCGGCTCATCGCGGGCTGTACACATTTGGTTTGGTCGTCACGCTCGGCGTGGCGAGCAGCGTTTTTATCGCGCTTGTGCCGCTCCCCGCGATTCTCACTCTTCTGGATCAACGACGACGAGCGGGCGGTTTGGTTCGTCGCACGCGATTGGCCTCCGAACCGCATCAACCACTCGGTACTTCTCCACATTCCGCGAACACCATCGCTCACTCTGTTTCAATGCACAGAGCATGAGGCTCGTAGGATGGGCACTCTTGCCCGTTGCGCTTATTTCAAGTCTTGTTCAGAGGACGGGACAAAATGGCCATCCTACCGTGCCAGCGGCCGGTACTTGATGCGGTGCGGCTGGTCGGCGTCAGCTCCGAGTCGCTCGCGTTTTTGAACCTCGTACATCTTGTAGTTCCCCTCGAACCAGTACGCCTGGCTGTCTCCCACGAAGGCCAGG
>SXGT01818721.1_pt1 | contig 68857 bp, 44 predicted proteins | sample 3176221 | NCBI WGS metagenome assembly SXGT01 (sample SAMN11356862, study PRJNA531348) | freshwater metagenome | isolation source: freshwater sample F1-120 | place: China: Fuxian Lake, Yuxi | collected 2017-12-25
CTCATCAGCCGCGCCTGCATGCCGGGCTGTTGGTCGCCCATGTCGCCTTCCAGTTCGGCCTTCGGCACGAGGGCGGCGACGGAGTCGACGACGACGACGCTGACGGCGCCAGACCGCACGAGGGTTTCGGCGATTTCGAGTGCCTGTTCACCGTGGTCGGGCTGGCTGATGAGCATCTCGTCGATGCGAACGCCGAGCTGGCGCGCGTAGCCCACGTCCAAGGCGTGTTCGGCGTCGATGAAGGCGCACACGCCGCCAGCCCGCTGGGCTTCGGCGATGGCCTGCAGCGCCAGGGTGGTCTTGCCGGAGGACTCCGAACCGAAAATCTCGACGATGCGGCCGCGGGGAAGTCCGCCGACGCCGAGCGCCAGGTCGAGTCCAAGCGAGCCGGTGGAAATGACCTCGATCTTGGGGATGTCGGCCTCGCCGTACCGCATGATCGAGCCTTTTCCGAACTGGCGCTCGATGGACGAGATGGCGGCGTCGACTGCCGCGTTGCGCTCTTTGGTGCTCATGGGGGGCTCCTGTCGGGTGGGTGGGGTGGGGTGAAATCGAGTTGGCGGCGAAGCAGGTCCATCGCGCCCGCGGCCGCAAGTTGTTGAACGCGGTCGCGGTCACCGGGAAGCCGGATCCGTCGCGCCGTGGTGCCCTGAGGGCCGGCCAGCGCGAGCCAGACGGTCCCAACGGGCTTCTCCTCGCTACCTCCGCCGGGGCCGGCAATGCCGGTCGTCGCGAGGCCATAGGTGGCGCCCGACTTGGCGCGAATCGACTCGGCGAGGGAACGCGCGACCTCTTCGGACACGGCGCCCACGGCGGCCAACATGTCGGCCGACACCCCGAGCCGTACCTTGGCCTCATTGGCATAGGTGACGCGCCCTTCGAGGAACCAAGCGCTGGCGCCGGCGACGCCCGTGAGGGCCGCGGCGAGGCGCCCGCCGGTGCAGGATTCGGCGACGGCCACCGTTTCGCCACGGGCGAGAAGCGTGCGACCGAGCACCTCGGGGAAGGACCCGCCGCCAGCCTCGGCGCCGACGCCTTCGACCGTAAACACGGAGGACCCGAGCCGTTGGACGACTTGGCGGGCAAGGTCGCGCAAAACCTCGTCGGAGATGTCGGAGTGGGTCCGCAACTTGACGTGGTTCTCGGGCAAAGTGGTTCGGAAGCCGAGCGCGACGCCTTCGGGCATCGGCAGGTCGCGCAGGCGCTCCTGAATCTCGGCCTCGGCGATGCCGATCGTGCGCACGGTGACGAGGCGCCCCGGTCGAAGCGAGAAGCGTTCATGGAGGCCCGGCACGACGCGCTCGTCGAACATCGGGCGCATTTCGCGCGGTACGCCGGGCAGGAACGCGAGCCACGCGACGCCGGCCGCCAAGCCGAAGCCGGGCGCCGTTCCCCAGGCGTTGTCGATACGGACACAGCCTTCCGGCAGCCACGCCTGTTTCCGGTTTGCCTCGGGCATGGGGCGACCCACCGCTGCGTAGCGAGCCTCAATGGCGGCCATGGCCACCACGTCGAAGATCAGGGGGCGACCGAAGGCGCCTGCGACGGCCTCAGCCGTCAAATCGTCGGCGGTGGGCCCGAGCCCGCCCGTGCAGACGACGAGGTCGGCTTCTCCGGCAACGCGGCGAAGGGCCGCCACAAGGTCGGGGAGCCGGTCGGGAACGGCGGCGTGGCCGACGACGTCGAAGCCAAGATCGATGAGGCGGGTGGCGAGCCAAGCCGCATTGGTGTCCACCACCTGACCGGTGACGACTTCGTCACCCTGGGAGAGGATGTGGGCGGTGGGCACCAGGGCGCTCCTGAACAGGCGTGCAGGATACCTCCCCCGTTCGCTCGTGTCCAACCAAGGCGACCAAAATCTGTCCGCGACGCGTTGGGGTGAGGTAGGCGCAGCGTGGAGGGCACGCTGAAGCTCCTTGGACTCGACGTTGGAACCCGTACGGTCGGCGTGGCCGGCACGGATGCGCTGGGCTTGGCCGTTCACCCGGTGGCGACGCTGGCCCGGAAGGGGCTCGCCACTGACCTGCCCGCGCTGGCCGCGATCGCGACGAAGCGCGGTGCGGAGATGATCGTAGTGGGCCTGCCCTACGAACTCGACGGAAGCGAGGGGCGGTCCGCCCGGCTCGCGCGCCAAGTGGGCGACGGCCTTGCTGAGCTGGGCTGGAGTGTCGTCTACCAGGACGAGAGGTTCACCTCCGTCGAGGCGGTGGCTGAGCTGGTCGCGCTCGATGTGTCTCGCGCGCGGCGGCGCGAGGTCGTCGATCAGCGCGCCGCGGTACTCATCGTTGAGCGATGGCTGGATGCGCGAGCGGGGCGCTTCAGGCCGTCGTGATGCCGAAGCGCTGCATCTTGTAGAGCAGCGAAGAGCGGGGGATTCCGAGGCTGCGAGCCGCGTGGGTGCGGTTGCCGTCGCTCTGCGCGAGCGCCTCGACCACCCGCCGTTTGTCCTCCTCTTCGGGCAACCGCGGCGCGCGCTCCGTGGGGCGCGAGGTTTCAGCCAACAGCCAGGGGTCGAACGTGAGTTGCCGGCCTCCGATCCGCGGTCCGCCAAGGACGACGGCGCGGGTGAGTACGTTGCGCAACTCGCGGACGTTGCCGGGCCAGCCATGGGCCTCGAGGGCGGCGACTGCGTCGGGCAAGAGCGACGCGCCCGGGTGCTGACGCTCAAGGATGCGATGCGCGATGGCAGCGACGTCGGCGCGCCGGTCGCGCAAGGCCGGCAGGCGGACGGTGAGAACGGCGAGGCGGAAGTAGAGGTCCGACCGAAAATGCCCGTGCTGGACGAGCTGCACGAGGTCGCGATTGGTGGCCGCGACGATGCGCACGTCTGGAAATTCTGCCGCCGTGGAGCCCAGACGTCTCACCTCACCAGATTCCAGCGCGCGCAGCAGCTTGGCCTGGACCTCCGGTCGCAGCTCGCCCACTTCGTCGAGGAACAACGTGCCGCCGTGGGCTTGATGGAAGGCGCCGTCACGCCGCGCGGTCGCCCCGGTGAACGCGCCTCGTTCGTGCCCGAACAGCTCGGATTCGAACAGCGCATCGGCAACGGCGGCGCAGTTGACCGCAACGAAGGGCCCGTCTTCCCGGTGACTGGCGTCGTGGATCCCGCGCGCAGCGAGTTCCTTGCCGGTGCCCGATTCGCCCGTGAGCAGGACGACGGCTTCGGAGGTGGCGACGCGTTCCAGGAGGCCGAAGACGCGGCGCATCACGGGTGTTTGGCCGACCATCTCGCCAAATGTGGCGCCCTCGGGTTCCTCGACCGCCGTCTGCGATTCGATAACGAAACCGTGGTCGCCGACGCGGACTTCTTCACCGGCCAACACGGGGGTGATCTCGCGAACGCGTACGCCGGCGAGGAAGGTCGCCGCCTCGCCGGGCTCGACCATCACGCGGCCGCGGACACACCTGACCCAAGCCGCCGCGCGCGGAAGGCCCGCGTCGAGGAACACGTGGGCGCCCCGCCCGCCGAGACTCGAGCGGCTTCGCTGAAGGACCGTCGTCTGTCCTTCTTGGGTGCCCCGAACGAATCGGATGTGGGCTCGGAGGACGGCCATGGCGTCGTCGCTGACGTCGAGGATCTCGTCGTCGGCGTGTGTCGTTCGGGGCACTTTGGCGGTGGGCGCGCGTTGACCTTCGTCGTCGGCCCATTCGAATCGCGCGGTGAAGTCGCCGATGGTCACGAGATCGCCGGGTGCCAAGAGGTGGCGGGAGATGGGTGTGCCGTTGACGCGCGTGCCGTTGGCGGACCGATCGACCACCCACCAGCCCTCCGTGCCGCGGTCGAAAAAGCAGTGGATGCGGCTGACCGATTCGCTTGGAATGGCGATGTCGGCCTGATCGGAGCGCCCGACGACGACCCGGCCTTGGCGCAGGGGTTGGACGAGAAGGGTCCGATCATCGTGCTGAAAGTGGAGTCGTGCCATGACCGGTAGGGTACACCGTCGCAGCACGTGACGGTGGACTTGGCCTCTCGGACTTCAGACCCACAACGCTCCGGTGTCCACCGGTCCGGCGCGCGGTCCTTCATTGTCTCCCGCTGTTTGGGGCGCGGCGGTTTCGGCGAGGTGTACCGCGCCGTTCAGAGGTTGCCGTCTGGCATCGAGAACGACGTTGCGCTGAAGGTTCTTCGCCGGGACATCGACCCGCGTTCCCAGGCGGTGCAGCGGCTGCACGACGAAGGAATGTTGTTGTCGCGGCTGTCGCACCCGGTCCTGTTGCGCGTCTACGATTTGGTGACCCTCGAGGGCCGCGCGGCTTTGGTCACCGAGTTCGTCGACGGTGAGGACTTTACGTCGATGGTCGGCGACCTCCCTCGGCGCGCGCTGTGGGAGGTCATTGGGCACGTGGCCTCGGCCTTGGATGCCGCATGGAGTGCGCCCGTGCGGGACGGTCGCCCCCTGCGCCTCGTGCATAGGGACATCAAGCCGAGCAATATACGCATCGACCGGTATGGCCGGGTCAAGCTCCTCGACTTCGGGATCGCCACCGCCGAAGTCACCGAACGGATGGCGCACACGCAAACCGGTTTTCTGGTCGGCAGTCCCCCCTACATGGCACCCGAGCGGTTCAGCGCCGAGGGATCGGGCCCCTCCGCCGACATGTATGCGCTGGGGGCGGTCGCGTTCGAGGGGCTGACAGGCGAGCGGCTCATGGGCGGTCTGGCCGTCCCGCGCATCATGGGAATGGCGCTGGAGGCGGAGTTGTGGGATTCCCACGTCGCCGAGCGTTTGCAGCGGGTTTCGGCGACGCGTGCGGAGATGACGCTGTTGAGGGGGATGCTCGGCCACGGTTTCGCCTCGCGACCCGACGCCAAGCGCGTCGTCGAACTTGCTGAGAAGTTGGCGAGCGATGCGGAGGGTGCCGCGCTCGCCTCGCATTGCCGCCAACGTGAGTGGCCAGCGCCGGCGGTGATCGTGGGCGACTGGGAGGGGCGGCAATTGGCGGAGACGGTTCCCCTGCCGCCTCCGCGCAGCGTCGGGCCCTGGGTGCCCGCGGTGCTGACAGCCGCCGTCTTGGGGCCGATAGCGCTCGTCGCAATGCTCGGTCTCGGTTGGGTGGTGTGGACGTCCTCTGAGCCGGCCCCCAAAGCCGCTTCTGTTGCACCCACGGTTCCCGAGGTTCAGGCTGGAACGGGTCCGGCCGCCGTGGATGGCCCGGAGGCCGTCGTCATCGCCGCCGCCGCCGACGATGACCCCGCTCCGGCGGCGCCGAGACCCTCGCCACCCCGCCGTTCGGCGGCGACCCCTCAGCCCGACGCGGAGGTCGCCTTGCCGATGCCCGTGACGGCCAAGGTTGCGCTCCGCGTCGAGGAAGGCGTGCGTGTGGCGCTCGTTCGGCCCGGCGAGCGCATCGAGCTGCCCCACGATGCGGTGCCCGTGGGGACGTACACGATCGAGGCGACCTTTGCCGACGGCGTCGCACCCCTGCTCCGGCCAGGACAGGAAGTCGGCCATGGCGGAGGGACGATCTCCTGTGATCGGACCTTGTGGAATTGTACGCTGACAGGTCCTGGGTGACGTTCGACCGAATCCTGCAGGCGGGTGGCAGGCGGAACTCTAGGTAGGCTCATGCTCGCGCTTCGGAAGGCCCTCGATGCGGGCTTGGCCCTCCACCTCCTTCCCTCGGGAGGGGGCGAGAACGACGAGTTGCGCCTCGCCGGACTCGCGCAATTGCTTGGCCGTTTGGACGCGGCGGCCTCCGAAGTCGACTTCCTGGATCAGATCGTCGACCACATTCCGTTGATGGTCTTCGTCAAGGAAGCCGAGACGCTGCGTTTCGTCCGGTTCAGCAAGGCGGGACTCGACCTGCTCGGATTCGAGGCCTCGGAGCTGATCGGTAGGAACGACTACGACTTCTTTCCCAAGATCAGGCCGACTTCTTCACGGCGAAGGACCGGCAAGTGCTGGCTGGCCGGGCGGTCGTCGAGATTCCCGAAGAGCCGATTCTGACGCGGAAGAACGGCCAACGTTGGAAGATCCCGGTCCTGCGGGAGGATGGTACCCCGCGGTACTTGGTGGGCATCTCGCAAGACATCACGGAACGGCGCAACGCGGATGAGGACCTCGTCCGCTCCGCACAGCAACTCCGAGCCGCCAATCGAGAGCTCCAGCGCGCCGACCTCACGATTCGGGCCGCCTTGCACCGCCTCGACTTTGTGGGCCGCCAAATCCCCGGTGCGGTGTGGACGACGGACGCGTCGCTCCGTTTGACCTTCGTCTGCGGGGCTCGACTGGCGGCCCTCGGGATCCCGGCTCGCGGGGCCACGGGCCAGCCATTGACGCAGGTGCCAGTGGGCACTGCCCCGGGTGCCATCGAGGCCCACGAGTCAGCGTTGGCGGATCGGCCGTCTCGCTACGAGATCCGAATCGGTGACGTCCGCTATGAGGTGGCGACCGAACCCTACTTCGACGGGACCGAATCCGGGGTCCTGGCCCTCGCCGTTCCAGTCACGGGACCGCCATCTCCAGGTTGAGCCCGGTAGTTCCCATCGGCGTCCCTGGAAGGTTGGCCACGGGTTCGGACGGGTCCTTCGTCATCGCGTTGCCGTCGCGGTCGATGCGGACGGTGAGATCGATGACGGCCGGGAAGGGGCGGGCGCCGCCCATCGCGATGGCGTCGCTCGTCCGGACTTCGAAGGCCATCGGGAAGGGGCCGGCGGGCAGCTTGCGTGCGGCCAGAGGCGGGCCGCCGGCGGGGTCGCGTACCGACACGTAGAGCGTGCCCTCGGCGTTGGCGCCCGAGGCCAAGCTCACGGTCCCCGAAACGACCACGTCTCCTGTTCCTGCTGGGGCCGGCGGGCTGGCCGCCGGTGCGGAGGGAGCGCCTGGCGCCGAGCCACCACGGGCTTGGTCCAGCCATCGCCGAATCTCAGGGTTGGACGGCGCGAGTTGGGTCGCGCGCTCGAGGCTGACGATCGCATCGCCGGGCCGGCCGAGCTGGATGCAGACGACGCCGCGGTACACGAGGGCGTCCACGTGGTCCGGCGCGTCGGCAAGCACTTCGTCCAGGCGGGCGAGCGCATTGTCGAACATCCCGACCATGGCCGCGAGAACGGCCTTCTGCGTCCGTGCGGCGACGTGGGTGGGGTCCGCGGTCAATGCGCGCTGGTTGTAGGTCATCGCAGCCTTGGCGTCGCCCGTTCGGATGGCGACGTCGGTGAGCCCGACGAGGGCCTCCAGGTTGTTGGGATCCGCTTGAAGCGCGGCCTCCCACTTGGCCACGATCGGCGGCGTCCCGGGAGTTCCCATGTCGTCTCTACGGGGTTTCGCGTCTTCTCCCGCGTAGACGGCGAGACCTGCGACGATTGCGACACACGCAAGCGCGAGAAGGGCACCCCGCCACGCCGCGCCGGTGGCAGCGGGTCCGTGGAGGACGGCGTCGGCGAGCTGATCAGGATTCGAGCCAGCAGCGACTGCGGCGTCCCAGGCCACGTCGCCCAACTTGGCCCGAGCAGCGGCGTGGCGCGGATCGGGACCGGCGCCTTGGTCAAGTGCGCGAAGGGCGGCAGCCCCCCTTGCTGTCCAACGCGCGCGCTCGGCCTCGACGACGTCGGGGTCCATGTGGGCGGCGTCCAGGTCCAGCTGTCGGAGGGCATCGATGGCGACGGCCCGGTCGACTTCGGCGGCACGAATGGCGGCCTCACGGGTCACGCCCGCCGGGTCGGACCGCCGCATGCGTGCAGCAAGACCGATGCCGAGGACCACCGCCAAGCCAAGCACCGCGAGGGGCGGCCCCCATGTCTCGCTGTCGTAGGTCACGGGTCGAGCTCGCGCGTCAGCGCCGCTTCATAGGGATCCGTCGGCGCCGGGCGTGGCGCGGCCTTGGCCGACGTTGCAGACTGCATAGCGGCGCGCGTGGCGAGCGCGATGCCTAGGCCCGCCATCAGGCCTGGACCCAGCCAGATCAGCCAGTTCAGGCCTTCACGGGGCGGGTCGAGGAGGATGAAGTCGCCGTACCGGCTGCGGAAGTAGGTGACGATGTCGTCGTCGGTGTAGCCGGCTGACACGAGCCCGTGGATCCGCGCGCGAAACGACGTGGCCGCCTCGCTCGTGCTGTCGGCCACACTCAAGGCCTGGCAGACGGGGCAGCGCAGCTTGCGGGCCAAGGCTTCGGTCCGCGCGTCGGCCGTCGCGATGTCGGGCGGCGCCTGAGGTTCGACGCCGGTGATCACGTTGGCCTCCCCACCCGAGGTCGTCGGTGAGGCGCTGGCCAAGGCTGCGAGGAGGAGCCACGTCACCGTCCGATCTCCATCAGCCAGCGGTCCAGGGAGGCGGCGTCCAACGGGCCGACGTGTTTGTGTCGGATGGTTCCGTCGCGTGCGATGAAGAAGGTCTCGGGGACGCCGACGACGCCGTAGTCGACGGACAAGGCATCCGTCGGATCGACCAGCACGGGGTAGGCCAGCGGTTCGCGGGCGAGAAATTCGCGCGCTCGCCGGGGGTCGTCGCCGTAAAGGACGCCGAAGAACGCGATGTCAGACCGGCCTTGTGCGGCAGACTGGAGCAGGGGATGCTCGATTTTGCAAGGGACGCACCACGTCGACCAGAAGTTCAGGACGACAGGCTGACCCTTCAAATCAGCCAACCGATGGGGTTGGCCGTCGAGGTCGACGAGATCGAAGGACGTGGCCGGGGTGCCCACGAGGACGCTTGGTACGGCATTCGGGTCCGTGCCGAAGCCGCTGGCCAGCAACGCCACGAGGGGCAGGACAAGGGCCAAGCCCCCGGCGAGGATCCCCTTGTGGACCTTCACGGCGTGCTCCGCCGGCGTTCAGGCCAAGCGGCGATGAGGGCGCCGAGCGCGATGATCGGTGCGCAGATCCACAACAGCCACATCGCCGGCATCCAGATGGCGCGGAGAACGACGCTTTCGCGGTCGGCCGGAAGCTCGATGAGGCTCAGGTACAGGTCCCCGGTGAACATCGGGTGGACCGCCGGCGTGAAGACGGGCTCCCGCTGGCGCGGGTAGAGGTTGCTCTTCGGTTCGAGGCGGATGGTCTCGCCGTTCCGGGTGGCGTCAAAGGTGGCGACCCAGCTCGTTCGGTGCGCTTGGGGGCGCTCTTCGCCAGAAATGAAGCGGAGGTCGAAGCCGACGAAGGACATGGACTCGCCGCGCTGGAGGTGGACGTCCTCCTCGATCCGGTACGCTTTCGACATCGCCAGCGCGATGACGGCGGCCACCACGCCGAGGTGGGCGATCACGGACCCCGTTCGGCGGCGGCCGCGCTGGACGACGGCCACGGCGGAGGCGATCCAACCGGTCCCGTGGGCGCGGCGCCGTGCCAAAATGGGGGTGGTCAGCTCTCGGATGTTCGCCACGCTTGCAAAGCCGCAGAGGGCGAGGGTCAGCAACGTGATGGGCTTGTCGATGCCGAAAGCCAGACATGCAACGGTGGTCAACACGGCGGCCGTCCCGGGAATGCCGAGCCGATCGCGCAGGGCCTCGGGGCGCGCCCGTCCCCAAGGAAGGGCCGGGCCCACGCCCATGAGGAAGACGATGCCGAGACCGATCGGTAGGGCCCAACGGTCGAAGTAAGGCTCGCCGACGCTGACCCGGCGGTCTTCGAGGGCCTCCGTCACAAGTGGGTAGAGCGTGCCGAGCAGCACTGTGAACGTGAAGACGGTGAACAGCGCGTTTTGGAGCAGAATCATCGTTTCGCGCGACACGGGAGCGGGCGGCATCGCAGGTTCGGCATCCCACGCGTCGAGCACGTGGCTGCGCGTGGCAAGGAGGATGACGCTCGCAGTCAGAACGATCCCGATGAACACGAGGAAAACGGGGCCGATGTCCGACTGCGTGAACGAGTGGACGGAGTTGAAGACCCCCGACCGCGTCATGAACGTGCCGACAAGCGTCAGAAGGAAGGTGGACAGCCCCAAGACGAGGGTCCAATCTCGGGCCGTTCCGCGCCGCTGAAGCAGCATCAGGGAGTGCAGGAAGGCTGTACCCGTGAGCCACGGGTGGAAGCTGGCGTTCTCGACGGGGTCCCAGGCCCATGCGCCGCCCCAGCCAAGCACTTCGTAGGACCACCAGCCGCCAAGCACGATGCCGACCGTGAGGAAGGTCCAGGGGATCATCATCCAGGTGCGGATGGGACCCATCCAGCCAGAGTCCAGACGTCCGGCCAGGAGAGCGCCGGCCATCATGGCGTAGGGCACGGCCATGCCGACGTAGCCCAGGTACAGAGTTGGGGGATGGATCGCCATCAACCAATGATTTTGGAGGAGCGGATTCGGGCCCGGGCCATCGGGCGGCACCGGAACCATCGCCTCGAAGGGGTTGGCGATCGAGGCCGTGATGAAGGCGAAAAACACGGCGATGGCAAGCAGCACGGCGAGCGACCACGCAGCCCAGGCGCGCCATTGGTCCCCGACGCTCGCTACCCAGGCGGCGACGTAGACGGCGAGGACCCCGCTCCAGAACAGAATGCTGCCGTCGAGGCTCGCCCAAAGGCTGACGATCGTGAAGTAGACGGGCGTCGCGCGGCTGCCCACTTCGGCGACGTAGCTGACCGAAAAATCGTGAACGAGCAGGCTTCGCACCATGAGCAGGTTGGCGGCGATGGCGCTGCCGGCGAAGGCGTAGGCGAGACGGCGCGCCCATCGGAGGGCCTCATCGTCTGCACGGTAGGCCGCCAGGGCGGCCACGATGGCGCCCAAGCTGGCGAAAAGCAGGCTGCCGAGGATCAAACCGCGCCCAAGCGCGGGTGCGAAAGACGGCTCCATCAGCTCGGATCGACCACGAGGGTGCGCGCGACGTCCGGCGGGTGGCCGCCTTCGGGGGCTTGGTACTCGTTGCTGTGCTTGACCATCACGCGCTGGGTGTCGAAGGCTCCATCGGAAGCGAGCTTGCCCTCGACGACCACGCCGATGCCTTCGCGAAACATCTGCGGCGGATTGGTTTGGGAGCGAACGCGCACGGTGGCCGACCCGTCGGTCACGTCGAACGTCGCGGTCCCGTCATCCCGATTCCATTGCAAAGTGCCAGGGACGACGAGGCCACCAAGGCGCACGGTGGCTCCCTTGGCGTTGGCATTGGCCCGCAGTTCGGTGGGGGACCAGTAGTAGACGAGGTCCTCGCCCATGTCCGAGTAGCTGACCATGCCAAGGGCGGATCCGGCCACGGCCAACGCGGCCACGGCGAACAAACGCCGTTGGGTCGCTGTCTTCATCGCTTCTCCTGCGCCTCGGCCCGCGCACGTCGGGCGAGGACGAGGCCATATCCGCCCACCGTCAGCCACGTGAGCAGGAAGGCGACCCATACGTAGGTCATCGCCCCATCGCGAACGATGCCGTCAACGGCACTCATGGTGACTCCAAGGGAGGTGCGGATTCCCGGGCGTCGATGGAGGCTGCAATGCGGCGCCCCGTTCCAAGCCAGCCGAGGAGAAGGAAGAGGACCGCGAAGGCGTTGAAGCGAAGCACGAACACCATGTCGCTGTCCATCGTCCCCGGGTTGGACTGGACTTGGTGGATGGAGCGCCACATCTGCACGGAGAAGTAGGTGATCGGAATGTTGACGTACGCCATCACGGTCGAAACCGCCGACCAAGTGGCCCGCCGTTCCGGGTCGTGGACCACGGAGCGGAGGAGCAGCACGCCAACGAAGGTCAACCACATCACGGCCGACGACGTCAGGCGTGGGTCCCAAGTCCACCAGACGCCCCAGGTCGGGCGCGCGAAAAGGGAGCCCGTTGCGAGCAGCAGGGCATTGAGGACCACGCCTGCCTCCGCAGAGGCGACCGCCGTGTGGTCCATCGAGCGTCGGCCGGTGAACAGGAATCCGACCGCGGCGCCGAATGAAATCGTGTACGCGACCAGCGAAAGCCAGGCCGCCGGCACGTGGACGTACAGGATGCGCCCGACCTCTCCCATCATGCGTTCGGGCGGCACCCAGAAAAGGGCGAGCCCGTGGCCAACGATGAGAAGGACGAGTCCAATCGCGTAGGCGGCCCGTTCGGCTTTTGATGGCGGTCTCATCCGTCCTCCACAATGCGGCCGAAGAGCAGCCCACCGAGGCTCCAATGGAGCGCGGTGAAGGTCACAAGGATCCCCAGCCATGCCGGAGCCTGACCCATGGGGTCTCCCTCCAGCAGGACAGACGTACCTTTGGCCGCGGCGAGGAGCGCAGGCACGACGAGGGGGAACAACAACAGCGGCAAGAGGACGCTCGCGCCGCGCGCTTGGGCGGTCATCGCGCCAAGCAGGGTCGCGGGAGCGGCCAGACCGGCGCATCCGGTGACAAGGAGGAGCAGGAGCGTGCCGACGTCACCGCGGAGGGGCGCGTCGTACATGCCAAGGATGAGGGGGCCCGTGGCGAGGGCGACCGTCGTCAGGGTGGCCGTCAGCGCAAGGACCTTGGCGTAGAACAGTACGGCGGGCTCGACGGGCCAGAGGACGAGGGCCTCAAGCGCGCCGTTCTCCAGGTCGACCTGCCAGGCTTGATCGACCGCGCGTGTCGACGCGAGCAAGATCGCGACCCAAAACGTTCCGCCGGCTTGCTCGCGGAGGGCGGCCTCCGACGGGCTCGCGAAGGCGACGAGCAAGACGACGGCCGCCGAGAAGAAGACGAGGCTGGACCATCGACCGGGGCGCCGCCACTCGAGCAGGGCCTCTCTTCGCAACACGCCGAACAACCCGGTCATGCAGCCCGCCCGTCTTGGAGGGCCATCCAGCGAACCGAGGCGCCATCGAGCTCCTCGCGGTGGTGGGTGGCGACGACCACCGTGGTGCCGCTGGAGATCAGCTCTTCGATGAGGCCGCGGACGAGGAACCGACCGTTCACGTCGAGGGCGGTGGAGGGCTCGTCGAGGAGGGCGAGGCGCGGCCGCCGCAAGAAGAGGCGGGCCAACGCAAGGCGACGCTTCATGCCCGCCGAAAACGTCCGGATCGGGTCTCGCCGATCGGGGTCGAGCCCAACGCGCCGAAGCTGGGCGATGACGTCGGGGGCAACGCCGCTCATTCGAGCCCAAACGCCAAGGTTTTCCGCGGCCGACAGGTCGTCCCACAGGCCGGTCGCGTGGCTTGCGAGCGCGATGGCCGGCCGAAGCTCGGACCGTTCTCCCCAGGCGTCCTGGCCGTCGAGTTTGAGCCAGCCCGCGTCGGCGCGGAGGGCGGTCGCCAACAGGCGAAGGAGCGTGCTCTTGCCGGAGCCATTGGGGCCGGTGAGGCCGATCAGCTCGCCCGGTGCGATGTCGACGTCCAAGCCGGCGAGCGCCCAGCGTGGGCCGAACCGGCGGGCGAGGCCCCGGCCCGCGATGGACATCCCAGTCGCCATGGGCGCGGGGCTAACGCGGCGTCTGGCGGCCCCGTTGGCCGCGATAGGGGCGGGTCGGAGGCGACGTGCCCGCGGTTCCCGAGGTCGCCGGATCGTGGGTGGGGCCCGTTCTCTCCCTGCTTGACGTGCGAGTGGCCAGACTGGGCGAGTGGCGCGCCGAAGGGGCGATGATCCTCGGCGGGCGGTTCGCGCGGCTCAGCTACCGGGGACCCACCGGCGTCGGCGAGCTGACCGTGGGCCATCATCGCGAGGACAATGTCTGGACGATCGGCTGGATGGACACGTCGCTGCTCGACACGGAATGGCTCGTCCTGCGTGGCTCCGGGGAGCAGGCCCATGCGGAGGGCACGTGGTGGACGGGCTCGTCAGGACCACGGTGGGAATGGACCATTCGCGTGACGGCGGAGGCGGATGACCTCGGCATCGAGATGTCTTCGCGTTCTCCAGAAGGGCGCGCCGAATTGGCCTTGCGCGCGCAGCTTCGGCGTGTAGGAAGCGGGCCGGCATGAGGGTGGACGCGGCGCCGGCTGCGGCCCGCGTGGTGCCATCTGGCCGTTTTGCAGGGGCCTGCTAGGGAGGGGAAGCTGGGGAACGGGATGGCCGGGGAGGGCGGGGCGCTCACGCCGCTGCAGCAGGCGTTGGCGGCCGTGAAGGAGATGCGCGCCCGGTTGGACGCTGCCGAGGCCGCGCGGCGCGAACCGATCGCAATCGTAGGGGCCGGCCTGAGGCTGCCAGGTGGGGTCACGGACCTCGCCAGCTACTGGCAGTTGCTGCTTGCCGAGCGCGACGCCGTGGGACCGGTACCCGCGGATCGGTGGGATGCTGACGCTTGGTTTGACCCCAACCCAGAAACGCCGGGCCGCATGACGGTTCGCGAAGCCGGCTTCCTTGGCGACGTCGCGGGGTTCGACGCCGCCTTTTTTGGCATCAGTCCGCGCGAAGCGGCCGAGATGGACCCGTCTCAGCGTCTGCTGCTCGAAGTGGCTTGGGAGGCGCTGGAACACGCTGCGATCTCGCCCGGCGCCCTCCACGGAACCGACACGGGCGTCTTCATCGGCCTCGGCTTGTCAGACTACTCGCGACGGCACTTCCTGCACTCCGACGCGACGAAGATCACGGCCTACGCGGGCACTGGCAGCTTCCTCTCGGTCGCCGCGGGGCGAATCTCCTACAGCCTGGGGCTCAACGGCCCGGCCGTGACGGTCGACACGGCCTGCAGTTCGTCGCTCGTCGCGGTCCACCTCGCGATGGCGAGCCTGCGCAACTCGGAGACGAGGGTCGCCCTCGCCGGCGGCGTCAACCTGCTGCTTGCTCCCGAACCTTCGGTGTACTTCAGCAAGCTCAACGCGCTGTCCCCGGATGGCCGGTGCAAGGCCTTCGACGCGCGGGCTGACGGCTACGGTCGCGGTGAAGGCGCGGGCCTCGTCGTCCTCAAGCGACTCAGCGACGCCGTTGCCGACGGCGATCGCGTCCTCGGCGTCCTCCGGGGCAGCGCCGTCAACCAAGACGGTCGCAGCAACGGATTGACGGCGCCCTCGGGGCGCGCACAGCAGGCCGTCATTCGCGCGGCCCTCGGGGCTGCGGGCGTCGCGCCAAGCGACGTCGAAGTGATCGAGGCGCACGGGACCGGAACGCCCTTGGGCGACCCGATCGAGTTCGATGCCCTGCGCGAGGTGTTTTCCGAACCCGGTCCGCGCGTTTGGCTTGGCTCGGCGAAGACGAACTTCGGGCATCTCGAAACGGCCGCGGGAATCGCCGGGCTTCTGAAGCTGACTGCGTCGCTCGCGAAGCGCCGCGTTCCGCGCCACTTGCACCTCGACCGGCCCAATCCGCGGCTCCGTCTGGCGGATTCTCGACTCGCGCTGCCGTCGTCCGGGGCCGTCGACCTCGTGGCTGCACGCCCCATCGGCGGCGTGAGCTCGTTTGGCCTGTCGGGCACGAACGCCCATGTCGTGGTCCAAGCGCCGCCTGAACGGGCCGCTGGAGCGGCACCGTTGCGGCCTTTGGCCTTCCTCACCTTGTCGGCGCGGACGGCCGTCGCCCTAAAGGAGCTCGCGGGCGCGTGGTCTTCGGCCCTCGCCTCGGACCTCGCAGTTCACGACGCAGCTGCGACGGCCTGGCATGGACGCGCCCACCTGTCGGAGCGGCTCGTGGTCGTGTCCGACGACCCCGGTCCGTCGCTGGCGGCCTTCGCGCGCGGCGAGCCCTTGGTGGGATCGGTGGGGACGGCGCCGGCCAGCCCTCCGTCGGTGACCTTCCTGTGCACAGGCCAGGGGGCTCAAAGGGCGGGGATGGCGCTTGAGTTGCTGGCGACCGAGCCGCGCTACGCCGAGGTCTTCGACCGCGTCGCCGCGATCGTCGACGGCGAGTTGCCGCGCCCGCTACGCGCGCTCTTGAGCGATGCGGACGCGCTTGCGGACACTCGGGTCACGCAGGTGGCGCTCTTCGCCACGGAATTGGCGATGGCGGCCTGGTGGCGGGACGCTGGCGTCGAGCCTGACGCCCTCGTCGGGCACAGCGTCGGCGAATTCGTCGCGGCCGTCCTGGCCGATGCGATCGACCTCGAAGACGCTGCGCGCCTTGTCGCCCTCCGTGGGCGCCTCATGGCGGAGCTGCCCCGAGACGGCGCGATGATTGCGATCTTCGCAAGCGAAAGCGACGTGAGGGCCGCGCTCGCGGGCTCGCCAGACGTGGACGTCGCCGGGATCAACGGGCCGACCGAAACGGTCGTCTCCGGGCGCAAGGAGCAAGTCGAGGCCGTCGCGGCTGGCTTCGTCGACCGGGGCGTCCGGACGCGTCCCCTCAAGGTGTCGCACGCGTTCCACAGCCCGCTGATGGAGCCCATCCTCGACCGGTTCGAGGCGGCTTGTCGGGACGTTTCATGGCGGTCGCCGAAGGTCCCGATCTACTCGAACCTGGACGGGTCGCCGGTTGGCGAACGCCTTCGGCAACCCTCGTACTGGCGTCAACACGTGCGCCAGGCGGTTCGTTTTGCCGACGGGCTCCGCGCGATGGCGACGGACTTCCCTGGCGTCGTCCTTGAAATCGGGCCGGCGCCGATCCTGTCGGCGCTTGGCGTGCGCCTTGGACTCGACGGCGTCCGTTTCGTGGCGTCGTCGCGCGGGGACGGAAACGAAGTCCGCGAGCTGCTCGAGGCCGCTGGCGAATTGCACATCGCAGGTGTCGCGCTGCGAGCCGACCGGCTCGTTTCGGGTCGCCGCGAGACGGCGCCGACCTACGCCTGGCAGCGTGAGCGCCACTGGATCGCGTCCGATGCGGCTCCCGCCGAGCCGGACGGCCGCTTCGTCGAACGCGTGTGGGAGGCCGTCGACCTGGACGCCGACCCCGTCGCGGGTCGATGGATGCTCGTTGGCGACCCGCAGGGGCGGGCCGTGGCGCTGGCCGAAGGGCTGCGTGCGGCGGGCGTGGACGTTCGTGTGGTGGCCGAGGCCGACGCCATCGGTGACCCCGAAATTGGACATCTCGTCGACTGTCGTCCGTTGGAGAGGGGCGACGGAGACCCCGACGGCCTCGCTGAGATCGCGACGGGGACACTCGTCCTGCTGCAGGCCGCCGCCAGGCATCGCGGGTCGGCCCGCGTGAGCGTTGTGGTGGATGTGCACACGTCCCGGTTCCACGCCCAGGCCGCTGGTGCGGTGGAAGGGATTGTGGCGGTCGCCCGGGTGGAGCACCCGGACCGGGTCGGCCGCGTGGTGCTCGACGCTTCCGGTTCGGACGGTGCCTTGGTTCGCGCGTTGCTCGCGAACGGCCGGCGCGACCTGCAAGCCCGGACGGAGGGGCTGTTCGGCGCCCGTCTGGCCCCCGTCCGATTGGGCTCGGGTCAGCTGCCGATCTCCGCGTCGGGGCGCTGGCTGGTCACTGGGGGCTTCGGAGCCGTCGGACAGAGCGTCGTCGCCGATCTGATTCAGCGTGGTGCCCGCGCGGTCGTCGTCGCCGGCCGCTACGTCGACGCGGCTCGCGAGGCCCAGATTGAGGCGTGGCGAGCGGGCGGGGCGGATGTCGTGGGACGGGCCGTCGACGTCACCGACGCGGCCGCTGTGACTGCCCTGGTGGCAGCGTCCAGCGACTGGGAAGGGGTGATCCACCTTGCTGGCACCGTCGAGGACGCGCCGCTTGCGCGCGTCGATCGCTCTCAGGTGGCCGACGCGTTGGGGGCCAAAGCCGTCGCTGCGGGCCACCTGGCCGACGCCTTCGCCGGTGTTCCGCTGCGCGCATTCGTTCTCGTGTCGTCTGCCGCTCCTACAATTGGGACCGCCGGACAGGCCGCCTACGCAGCGGCCAACGGCGCCCTCGACGGTCTCGCGCGCTGGCGGGTTCAGGCTGGCGAAGTGGCGACGAGCGTCGCCTTTGGTCCGTGGGACGGCGTGGGCATGGCTGGCCGCGTCGACGACGCCGTTCGACTCCGCTGGGCCGAGCAGGGCCTCAATCCGATTTCGCCGTCTGCGGCACTCGCGAGCCTGGGCCGGGTGGTCGCTTCCGGCCGGCCGCACGTCGTCGTCAGCGCCTTCGATTGGGCACGGGTCGCCGAACATCGGCCTCACCTTGGCCTGCCGGTTGCCCGGATGGACGCGGTTGGGTCGGCACCCGCGGCGGAATCGGGCTGGCAAGCGCTGCGCGGTGAGGCACGGCAGGCGGCGCTCTCGGACCTCGTGATGAACGACGTGGCGCGCATTCTCGGCTTGGCCGACGGGCAGCGCCTCGACCCCGACGTTGGCTTTTTCGACGCCGGCCTCGATTCGCTCACGGCCGTCGAGCTGCGCCAGCGGGTCGGCCGGACGGTCGGGCGCGAGCTCTCCCCCACGGTCGCCTTCGATCATCCTTCGGTCCGCCGGCTCGTCCGGCACCTCCTGGTCGACGTTTTTGCATTGGACGGGGCGACGGCGACTGCCTCGATGGTGCAGGCGCGGGATGCGTCGGAACCCGTTGCCATCGTCGGGGCCGCTTGCCGTCTTCCGGGCGAGGCCCATGGTCTCCCCTCGTTGTGGCGCAATCTCCTCGAAGGCGTCGATGCGATCGAGGTCACTCCGCCCGAGCGCTTCGACGTCGAGCGTTGGTTCGATCCGACGCCCGCGACCCCGGGTCGGCTTTCCAGTCGTTTCGGTGGCTTTGTTCGCGGAATCGAGGACTTTGATCCAGGATTCTTCGGAATCTCCCCACGCGAGGCCGCGAGCCTGGATCCGCAACAGCGGATGTTGCTCGAGGCGGCCGTCGAGGCGCTCGAAGACGCGGCCATCCCCCCGCCCGATCTCGTCGATCGGCCCGTTGGCGTCTTCGTCGGCATCGGAACCAGCGAATATTGGCGCCGCTTCGATCCGTTGACGACCGGGGTAGACCCGGACCCGTACTCCGGGACGGGCAACGAACCGTCCTTTGCGGCCGGCCGCATCTCTTATGTGCTTGGCCTGCGCGGGCCGTCGTGGTCGGTCAACACGGCGTGTTCGTCGAGCCTCGTCGCACTGCACCAAGCCGTCGCGGCGCTCCGAAACGGCGAGTGCGACGTGGCGCTCGTCGGTGGGGTCAACGCGATTGTTGGGCCAGAGACGACCATCCTGATGTCCCAGCTGCGCGCGCTGTCGCCCGACGGCCGGTGCAAGACCTTCGATGCGCGCGCCAACGGCTACGTCCGCGCTGAAGGCGTCGGCATGGTCGCGGTCCGCCGCCTTTCGGACGCCGTCCGGGACGGGGATCGGGTCCTCGCCGTGGTGCGGGGCACGGCCGTCAACCACGATGGGCGGTCGAGTGGGCTTACGGTTCCTTCGGGGCCGGCTCAACAGTCGGTCTTGCGTGACGCCGTCGCGGCCGCGGGCGTGGCGCCCGAGACCGTCGGGTACGTCGAATGCCATGGCACCGGGACCTCATTGGGCGACCCCATCGAGGTGACCGCCATCGGCCAAGTCTACGGTGACCGCCAAACGCCGCTGCACATTGGCTCGATCAAGACGAATGTGGGTCATTTGGAGGCCGGTGCCGGCATCGCCGGTCTGTTGAAGGCCGTCCTCGCCGTGCAGAACGGCGTGATTCCACCCCACCTGCACTTGGCCTCGCCGAATCCGGCGTTGCCGTTGGACGCTTTTCCGGTCGACATCCCGGTCGTCGCGACGCCCTGGGAGGCCGAGGGGCCTCGCAGAGCGGGCATCAGCTCGTTCGGCATCTCCGGCACGAATGCACACGTGATCATCGAGCAAGGTCCGGAACGGCCGGCGCCTCCCGCAGGACCACGTGGCTGGCACACGGTCGCCGTCTCCGGCCGCACGGAGGGCATCGGTCGTTCGGTGGCGGCCTCGTTGGCCGACGCGATCGAACAAGGTGCGCTTTCGCCTGCGGACGTCGCAGAGACGATGAACCTCGGTCGCGCGGCCTTCTCCGTCCGAGCCGTGGCCGTTGGGCCCGACGCGGCGGCGGTCGTGCGGCAGTTGCGCGGGCTCGCGGACGGCGGGAATTGGCGCTCGGCCTCCACCGAGCGCGTGCGCATCGCGTTCCTCTGCACGGGCGCGGGACCCCAGCAGGCTGGAATGGGTCGGCGCCTCTATGAGCGGGAACCGGCTTTCCGCGAGGCCTTTGACGCCTGCTGCGCCATCGCCGACACGATCCTGCCCCGGCCCCTCAAAGACGTCATCTTCCCGGCGGACGGCGACGACGCCGCTCTGCATGAACTCGCCTTCACGCAGCCAGCGATGTTTGCGATCGAATGGGCTGTCGCGGCCTTGTGGCGCAGTTGGGGCATCGTCCCCGACGCGGTGATCGGCCACAGCACGGGCCAGTATGTCGCCGCGACCCTCGCGGGCGTGTTTTCGCTCGACGATGGCATGCGCCTGATGTGCGAGCGCGCCGCGATGATGTCGTCTCTCCCCCACGACGGCGAGATGGTCGCGGTCTTTGCGCCCGAGGCGCGCGTGCGCGACGCGCTGTTGGGGCACGAGGCGGACATCGCGATTGCGGCCGTCAACGGCGTCGCGGAGACCGTGATCAGCGGTCGTCGGGAGCCCGTCGTCGCCGTAGCCGACAGACTCGAAGCGCAGGGCCTCGAAATTCGGCGCCTGCGCATCAGCCATGCGGCCCACTCGCCGCTCATGGAGCCGATCCTCGCCGCCTTCGAGCGTCGTGTTGGGCAAACGACCCTGCACCGACCGGCCCTGATGCTCGTCGAAAACGTGCGCGGCGAGGTGGCCGGCGCAGAAGTGACGACGGCCGCCTACTGGCGCGACCACATGCGACAGGGCGTCCGCTTCTACGAAGGCATGCGGACGTTGGCCGACCTCGGCTTCCGTCACTTCCTGGAAATCGGCAATCATCCTGTGTTGTCTGGCGCGGGCGGACGCTGCATCGAGGACGTCGAGGCCACCTTTTACCCGTCGCTCCGTCGCGGCGAAGACGACCATGCCCAACTCCTGGAGACGTTGGGCCGGCTCTGGTCGGCGGGCGTCTCCGTCGACTGGCGGTCGGTGCAGACCGGCGCGCCAGGCCTTCGCATCGCGCTCCCACCGACGCCCTTTGCCCGCAAGCGCCATTGGGTGGAGCGCACAGAGCGGACGGCCACGCGCCTTGCCGGAGAAGGCTGGGTTCACGCCGTTCGCTTCGAGAATCCGCCGAGCGTGCCGCGGGTGACGCTGCCAGAGCCGGTCAGCCTTCGCGGCGCAGGCGACGGCCTTCGGGCGGCCCTTGGCGCCCTTGCCATCGACCGCGTGGCGGAAGCGAACTCTGGAACGTTGGTCTGGGTCGTGCCGCCAGCGTCCGACCTCAGCGAACTTGGGAGCTTGGCGGACGACGCGTTGGCGGCCACCGTGGCGGCCGCTCGGGCGGGCCTGACCCTTGCGGTCGTCTTCCAGGGCGCAACCGCCGCGGGTCCGGCCCTGAATCCAGCCCACGCCGGAATCTGGGGCTTCTTCCAGGCCGTCTCCATTGAGATGCCCGACCTGCGCCTGATCCGCGTGGATGTGGCTTCGGACATCGAGCCGCCGGCCCAGCAGGTGGTCGACGCGATTCGCTCGGGCCATGACGCCATCGTCCTCACGCGCGGTGGCCCGAAGGTTCCCCGGCTGCGGCTGGCCGAGCCGGGCGCGTCCGCGGCGTGGTCCGGGGGTGGGACCGTCATCGTCACCGGAGGGGCGGGCGCCATCGGACGACGGGTTGCGGCTTGGGCGGCGTCCCAAGGCGCGGAGTCGATCGTGCTGGCGAGCCGGCGCACCCCGACGGACGACGAGGTCGCCACCCTTGCGGCCGAAGTGGGCGCCGTCCCGGTGGCCTTCGTGTCCGTCGACCTGTCGGAGCCCGGTGCTGGGTCCGTGTTGGCCCAGGCGGTCGCGGCGTTGCCTCCGGTTTCGGCCGTCTTCCATGCCGCCGGCATCGTGGCTGATGTGGGCCTGTTGTCGCTCGACGCAGCGTCGCTGCGCCGGCCGTGGGGCCCCAAGGTCGTCGGCTCCCAGGTGTTGATGGCCGCCTTCCCGGGTGCGCTGTTCGTCGGGTTCTCGTCTGCGGCCGCGATGATCGGCAGTGCTGGCCAGGCGAACTACGCGGTGGGCAACGCCGTCATGGACGCGCTCGTCGCCGGCCACCGCCGGAGCGGCCACCGTGCGGTGTCCATCGGTTGGGGTCCGTGGGCCGAGGCGGGCCTCGCGACAGAAGCGCGACGGGCGTGGGAGGCCGGCGGCGTGACGCCGATGGCCCCCTCGGTCGCCATCGAGGTGTTGGGGCGCTTGTTGACGGCGCCCGAGCCCCTGTACGCCGTGCTCGCGGTCGATGGACCCACATTTGCGCGGCACGTCGGACGCGTTCCGGATCTGTTGGACGCCTGGCGCGGGGAGGCGCCCGCGGAGGCGGTCGACCGGCCACGCCTACGGGCGGAGTTGGAATCCGTGCCGGGGCCCCGTCGCCGCGGCGTGTTGGCAGACGTCCTCACCCGCGAGGTGGCGGCGATCCTTGGTCTTGGCGTCGGCGAAGTCTCCCCGGCTGCCGGCTTCTTCGACATCGGCCTCGACAGCTTGATGGCGGTCGAACTCTCCGCCCGCCTCAAGCAAGGTTTGGGCATTCCTCTGCCGGCCACGGCCGCCTTCGACCACCCGACGGTTTCGGCGCTGTCGGACCATCTGTGGGGGCGTCTCGGCTTCGACCAGGCCGATGGCGTCGAGGCCCCTGTCGTCGCCCACGTCGCGATTGCGGCCGACGAGCCGATCGCCGTCGTCGGTATGGCGTGTCGGTTCCCAGGAGACTCGGACGACCCCAACTCGTTCTGGGAGCTGTTGCGCTCGGGCCGCGACCCGGTGCGACCCGTTCCGCCGGACCGTTGGGACATCGATGCCCTGTACGACGCCCGCCCTGGTACGCCTGGGAAGATGGTGGCCCGCGAAGGCGGCTTCATCGACGACGTCGACCAGTTCGACCCCGAGTTCTTCCAGATCTCGCCGCGCGAAGCGGCCAGCATGGATCCCCAACAGCGCCTGTTCCTCGAAGTGAGTTGGGAAGCCTTGGAGCGCGCTGGACGGACGAATCGCGGGCTGCGGGATTCGACGACGGGCGTCTTCGTTGGCGTCGGCGAATCTGGCTACCTCGACCGCTTCCACACGCCGGGAACGCCGCTTTACCGCGACACCTACGCGGGAACGGGCAACTTGGGCGCCTTCGTGGCGGGCCGCACGGCCTACGTTCTCGGCGTCCACGGTCCGACGTTGGCCCTGAACACGGCCTGCAGCTCGACCCTCGTTGCGACCCATCTCGCCTGTCAGGCGTTGCGGACGGGCGATTGCGACACGGCGCTCGCCGGCGGCGTCCACCTGATGTTGTCGCCCGAGAACTTCATCTACGTCAGCCAGCTCAAGGCGTTGTCGCCCGACGGTCGGTGCAAGACGTTCGACGCCTCAGCCAACGGCTACGGGCGCTCCGAAGGGGCTGGCGTCCTCGTCCTGCGTCGGTTGTCGGACGCGCAGCGCGACGGCGACCCCATCTTGGCCATCGTCCGGGGCACGGCGGTCAACCACGATGGCCCGTCGAGCGGGCTCACGGTGCCAAATGGACCGGCCCAGCAGGCGGTCATTCGGCAGGCCGTGGCGCGGTCGGGCGTGTCGCCCCTTTCGATTTCCTACGTCGAAGCGCACGGCACCGGCACCGTCCTTGGCGACCCGATCGAGGTCCACGCGCTGGAGGCCGAGCTTTGCCAGGGCCGTTCTGCGGACCGGCCGTTGCACCTTGGCGCCGTGAAATCGAATGTCGGCCACATGGAAGTGGCGGCGGGCGCCGCGAGCCTGATCAAGATGGTGCTCGCGTTGCAGCACCGATCGTTCCCGCCCCATTTGCACTTCTCGACGCCCAACCCCGACATCGATCTCGAACACTTGCCGATCGTGATCGACACGGCGCCTACACCCTGGGAACCGCTGGACGGGCGACGCCTATGTGGCGTCTCCGGATTCGGCCTGGCGGGAACGAACGCCCACGTCGTCCTGGAAGAGGCCCCGCAGGCAACACCGGCGCAAGCGGCACCGGACCGGTCCCAGCACGTGCTTGTGATGTCCGCCCGGTCTGAGGACGCTCTGCGTACGTTGGCGGGCCGCTACGTCGAGACCTTGGCTTCGGCTTCGCTGGCGGAGGTGGCCCCGGCGGCCGCGACGCGGCGCATGCCTTTCGAGAATCGCCTTGCGGTGGTGGCGTCGTCGGCCTCGGAGGCTCGCGAACGCCTGCAGGGTTGGCGGGAACATGGCGGCGCGCCTGGCGTCCTGGCGGCCACCGCGGGTGCGCGCAAGCCGAGAATCGCGTTCCTGTTCTCGGGTCAGGGCAGCCAGTCGCCGGGGATGGCGAAGGGCCTCTACGCGTCGGAGCCGGCCTTCAAGGACGCCTTCGACGAAGTCGCTGCCGCCCTGGCCCCTTACCTGCCGGCGCCGCTCGCAAGCGTCGTTTGGGGCGACGACGACCGGGTCCACGACACACGGTGGACGCAGCCTGCACTTCTCGCCGTCGAATTGGCGGTCGCACGGATGTGGGAGCGCCTTGGCGTCGTCCCCGACGCCGTCATCGGCCATTCGATCGGGGAGATCGCGGCCGCCCACTTTGCCGGCCTGCTGTCACTCGACGACGCTGCGCGGCTGGTTGCGGAACGTGGCCGCCTGATGGCCGAGTTGCCCCTCGACGGGGCGATGGTGGCCTTGTTCACGGAGGAGGCGACCGTTCGCGCCGCCCTTGTCGGGCGAGAGGCGACGGTGTCGATAGCCGCCGTCAACAACGGGGGCGAAACCGTCATCAGCGGCGCAACGGACGACGTCCTGGCGGTGTTCGACGAACTCAAGGCCAAGGGGGTCGATGGGCGTCGCCTCACCGTGAGTCACGCATTCCATTCGCCGCGAATGGACCCGATGTTGGATGCGTTCGAGGCCGTCGCGGCGTCCATTGCGTGGCATCCCGCGAAACGGCTCTTGGTCTCCAACGTCACGGGTACGTGGGCGGATGCGTCGGCCCAGACCGCCCGCTATTGGCGAGACCACGTCCGCGGGACGGTCCGCTTTGCGGACGGCGTCCAAACGCTGCTGGATGCCGGCTACGACCTGTTCCTCGAGGTGGGACCCCATCCGACGCTGCTCGGCAACGTGCGTCGGATTCGGGCGGACCTGCCTTCTGGAGCGCTGATCCCGACGCTCAAGCGGGATGTGGCCGACGACGTCGCGCTGGCGACGGCGCTTGGTTCGCTCTTCGTCCGTGGCTACGAGCCCAACTGGCGGGCCTGGTCGCCGCCAGGTCCGTGGGTAGACCTGCCGTTGACCCCGATGGATCGCCGGCGCATATGGTTGGCCGACCCCGAGTTCCCGACGGCCGGAGAGCGGGTGGCCGACGCGCTCGTGGAGGTCGCTTGGCGGGATTTGCCGACGGCCTCCAGGCGGTCCCTGGAAGGCACCGTCTTCGTGGTGGGTGGACCCGAAGCGGAAGCGGCGGCGCTCGTTCAGGTACTCACCGGCGCCGGGCTGAGTGCGGAACGGCGGACGGGCGAGCCGTCGCTTGACGGCGCCGGAGGCGTCGTTTGGTTGGGAGCGCTCGACGCCGATGGGTCCGACCCCATGCGCGCCATCGCTGGCGGGACGTGGGGCGCAGCCCGTTGGGCCATGGCCATGGCGCAGACCGCGCGGCCCGTGCCGTTGTGGCTCGTCACGTTGGGCGCCCAAGGTGACGCGCCGACGAACCCATCGCAGGCGGCCCTGTTGGGACTTGGGCGCGTCATTGCGTTGGAGCACGGCGAGTTGGGCGCGCGTCGAATCGACCTGGATCCCTCCGGGGACCGCCGTGGCTTGCTCGACGCCCTGCTGGCCAGCGACGACGAGGCCGAAGTCCGGCTGCGCGACGGTAGGCGGCAGGGTCGCCGAATCGTTCGCAGCGCGACAGCGCCGGCGGCTCCCGTCGTGATCCGATCCGACCGCGCCTACCTTGTCACCGGGGGTCTTGGCGCCCTGGGCCGCCTCGCAGCCGCGGACCTCGTCGAACAGGGCGCGGGCGAGGTGGTGCTCACCGGGCGTTCGGCGCCGTCGGCTGAGGCGCAAGCGGATCTCGATGCGTGGAGTGCGCGCGGCACGACCGTCACCGTCGTCGCTGCCGATGTCGGGGACGCCGACGGCGCCCGCCGTGCGGTGGCGGCGGCGACGATGCCGCTCGGCGGAATCGTGCACGCAGCTGGCGTGCTGGCCGATGCCGCCTTGTTGCGGATGGACGAAGCGCGTTTCATGTCGGTCATGGGCCCGAAGGTTGCGGGAACCTTGAACCTCGACCGCGAGACGGCGTCCATGGCCCTCGACTTCTTCGTCCTCTACAGCGGCGGAGCGAGTCTGTTGGGGAGCCCAGGCCAGGCCAACTACGCGGCTGCGAACGCGTTCCTCGACGCCTACGCGGCAAGTCGCCGGTCCCAGGGCCGTGCGATGGTCGCCATCAACTGGGGTGCCTGGGCCGAGGTCGGTATGGCAGCGCGCCTTGGCGCGGGCCATGCGACGCGGCAGGCCGACGAAGGGATCGGACGCATCGCACCGAAGTTCGGCGTGACGGCCTTGCGGCGCGCAATGGCGATGCCGGTGGCGCAGGTCGGCGTGCTCGTTGTGGATTGGGACCGCTTCGTGCAGGCCTTCCACCACGGCGTGGTCCCGCCGTGGCTTCGGGAGCTGGCGCGCGCGACGATCGCGCCAGTGGCGGCCGCGGTCAAGGCGCCGTCGGCGGGCGGGTCGGAGCTGCAGCGCCGCTTGGCCGGTGCAGCGGACCGGGCGGCCGCCGTGGACGCGTTCATTTCGGAACACGCCATCGCGGTCCTCGGCCTCGACCGCGGACGGACGCTGGACCCGGACAAGCCGTTGCTCGATCTGGGTCTGGACAGCCTCCTGGCCGTCGAGTTGAAGAACGCGCTGAACTCCGCCGGTGTGGACCTGCCCGTTGCCCGCGTGATGACGGGTCCGTCAGTCGCCGTGCTGCGTCAGATGGTGCTCGCCCAATTGGAGACGGCGCCGGCGATGGCCGAGGCTTCGGAAGGGACGGCCGCGGTGGCCGACACGGGGTCGCGCAACGCCGTGATGACCCACCTCGTCGCTGTGGTCGTCGGGATGGCGATGATGGCCGCGGTCTTTCTGTTCGCGATCGCCCAAGGGCTGGGCTCCGCCGAAGACCCCGAGCCGCCCTCGGTCGAGCAGCCGAAGAAGCGGCGGTAGGTCAGACGCCCGGCGGCTCCACCACGACCGTCTCCCCTTCCGCCAAGTCTCCGAGTGCGTACGGCCCAAACTGGAGGCGGTGCAATTCCAGGACTTCGCGTCCAAGGGCGTGCATCATGCGCTTGACCTGGTGGGTGCGGCCTTCGGCGACCGTGATCGTGGCCATGGTGCCGTCGCCCGGCACCAGCGTAGCGGGACGGCACGGACCGTCAGACAATGTGAGACCCTGACGACAGCGCTGCGCTTCGGCTTCGCCAACGGGCGCGTCGAGCACGACCCTGTAGGTCTTGTCGACGTGGTGTTTGGGGTGGGTCCATTTCTGGCTCCAGTCGCCGCGGTCGGTGAACAGGATGGCCCCGGTCGTGTCCCGGTCGAGGCGCCCCACAGCGAACACGCCCCGCGCCCGCCAGGGATCCGGCAGGTCGTCGAACGTGCGCACGCCTTCGTTGACGGCCATCGTCACCGTCGTCCCCACGCGCTTGTGGTGCAGCAGCACGATGCCGAGCGGGTAGGGCAGAGGAACGCCGTCGAGGGCCACCTGCGTGGGGTCCACACGGTCGCCGAGCGCCACTGGGAGGCCCTTTTGGGTCAGGCGGCTCATGAGGGGGCGCAGCTCGCGGCGGCTTCCGTAGCCAAGCCGGACAAGGAGGGACTCGATGCGTTCGCTCATGGGGGTCCCATTGGGACGGATTGGCTCCATAAGGTGGCGCCGCGCACGTCTCGAATCTGCAGGTCGGCGACCCTGCGGGCCCAATCGAACCCCACGACGCCGAAGTTGTTCACCGTGGCCACTAGGCCTCCTTGGCGATGGATGTTGTCCGCCGGCTTGTCCCAGGATTCCGTGAGCCCCGAACTGCCCAACTCATACAGATCGGGGGCGATGTGGCTCAACTCGGCCCAATGGGTGTCGCCGGAGAGGAAGACGACCGGTCCCGACGCTGCGCGCGCCGCCTCGATCAGACGCTGGCGTTGCAGTGGCATGTTGGCCCATGTCTCCCAGCCCGTGAATTCCGGAAGGACCGGGATGCTTGACCCTACGAGGTGCAGCGCCGCAGGTTGGGCGAGGCGGTCCGCCAGCCACGCCCACTGGTCCTCGCCCAAGAGGGTCGCAGCGGGGTCGGGGTTCGGAACGTACGGGCCCTGCCCCCGCAGTTCGCTGCGTCGGTCGGCGGTTTTCAGGGGCGTGCGGTCCCACCGCGTGTCGAGGAGCACGAGTTGGACAACATGGTCGGCGGAACCCCACGTGACGGCGTCGTAGATGGCGCCGCCGCGCGTCCTTCGCTCCGCGTCGGCTGGCACTGCGAAGAAGTCGAGCAGCGCAGTTCGCGCCATCCATTTGCCGGCCCACTCGACTCCAGCGTCATTCTTGCCGAAATCGTGGTCGTCCCAGACCCCGAATATGGGCGTGGACTCGGCCAGTTGGCGGTACCCCGGCCGACGGCCGAGCCTCGCCCAGGCCTTGTCCATCTGCTTGGGGTCGCCGGAGTCGATGTAGACGTTGTCGCCCAACAGAACGAACGCATCGGGTTTCATCTCGACGATGGTCTTCCAAATGGGCGCGGGCCCTCGTTCGTCGGCGCAGGAACCGAAGGCGATGATCTCGACGGCGTCATCCATGGGCGCGCCTTTCCTTGCGCTGGACTTCGGCGTGGAGCTGGCCACAGCCGGCATCGATGTCGATCCCGCGGCGGACGCGCACGGTGGCCGGAATTCCCCGTCGCGTGAGGGTGTCGACGAAGCCTGCGGCGTCGGCGCTCAAGGTGGGGGCGCCGTCGAAACCGCGCGTCGGGTTGAGCGGGATCGCGTTGACGTGGCACGGAATGCCGGCGACGAGGTTGGCGAGGCGTTCCGCCTGATCGGCGCTGTCGGTCCGGCCGGCCACGAGGGCCCACTCGAAACTCACGCGGCGTCCAGAGATTTCAGTGTACTCGCGAATTGCGTCTATCAGTTCGGCGAGGGGCCAACGCCGGTTGACTGGCAACATGGCTGAGCGCTCTTCATCCGTTGCGGCGTGCAACGAGATGGCCAGCGTGGTTTGTAGGCCCTCTCGCGCAAACCTCCGGATGCCAGGGACGATGCCGACGGTGCTCACAGTGATGTGCCGGGCGCCGATGCCAAGATCTCGGCTCAAGCGACGAATGGTGGCCACGGCGGCGTCGTAGTTGTGAAACGGCTCGCCCATGCCCATGAGAACGACGTTGCTGAGGCGTTCGCCCCGCCGCTTGAGTTCCGAAGCGAAGCGGGCCGCCTGACCGAAGATCTCGGCCTCGGTGAGATGGCGCGCGAAACCCATCTGCCCCGTGGCGCAGAAGACGCAGCCCATCGCACAGCCGGCCTGTGACGAGATGCAGGCCGTGCGGCGGCCGTCCGCGTAGGGCATCAAGACGGTCTCGACTTGTTGGCCGTCGTCCATCTTGACGAGACGCTTGACCGTGCCGTCGCGCGATTGTTGTTCCGCGGTCACCACGAAGGCTCCGATCCGGGCTTCGGCCGCGAGCCGGGTCCGCAGCGGGCCGGGCAGGTCGGTCATGTCCTCAAACGACGCCGCACCGCGCTCGTAGAGCCAAGCGCGCAACTGACGCGCGCGGAAGGCGGGCTGATTCCACCTGGCGAGCAGCGCGACGAGGCCAGGCTCGTCGAGCGCCAGGAGATCGATCACGGCGTCGTCGGGGCCGGCCAGTAGGTGACCTCGATGAGGCTGCCTTCGGCGAGCGCCCCGACGATGTCGATTTGATTCGTGTCCGCGAGGTGCACCCATTCGAGGTCGACAAACAGCGAACGCGGGTCGAGGCCCGGCTCCGTGGCGACGACCTGGATGGTGCCCTCGAGTGGGGTTTCGGAAAGGGGCAACGGGGTCGTCGGGATCGACGCCGCCATCGTGTCGAACAGCCCGTTGAAGGTGCTGTCGCAGATGTTGGCGACGACGCCGCCGATGAGGTTCGTGATGTTGTAGTAGGTCTCGCCGTCTTCGGCGTAGGTGCATCCGCCCGGCGGACCTACGATCGAGTTGAAGGTCCGAAGGCCGGTTTCGGGCTTGAGGCCCTCGAGCCACGACACGAACACGTCCGCCGTGAGGTCAGAGTAGTCGTAGGTGAAATCGTGCTCGTCGGAAAGGATGACGCCGATGAACATGGCATCGGGGCGGTAGAAGCCGGCGTTTGCCGTCTCGCCGAGCACTTCGATCGCCGTGTACATCGCGTTGGCGCCCATTTCGGTGCCGGACCCCTCGATGCCTTGATCGACAAGCGTCGAGAATGCGGTGAACGGGTCGTAGGTGGTCGGGTCGATCCACATCGAGCCGTCATCGGTGGGCTGGAGGCGTCCGGCCTGTTCCGGATTGTCCATGTCCGTGGTGACGACGCCGACGTGGTAGTCGCTTCCGGTCAACGTGAGAAAGTCGATGAATGGCTGCCCGTTGACGTCGAGCAGTTCCTGCTCCTCCGCCATCGAACACGAGTTGTCGATGACCATGAGGAGGTCGACGGGCGAGATGTGGTGCGTGAAGGAGTCGGTGACGTAGACGTTGCCGTCGCTTTCCTTCGTGTCGTCAAAGCCGTTGGGCTGAGGAAGGCCGGCGGCGCTCGGCCCGGTCGTGTCGGTGCTCGTGCAGGCCAACCAAGCTGCGAAGAACATGTCGTCTCCTGCCCCTCCGCTGCTACCGCGCGATCGGCTCCCGGACCACAGACCACCAGGGCCGGCCATCGTCGGTCCAGACCCGCCGGCCTGAGATCCAGGTCGCGGAGGCCACGGGAGCGTCAGCGTCGAACAGCAGTGTGGCGAGGACGGCGTCCGCGTCGTCTGCCCAGGGTGGCATTGGCCAGGCAACGACGTCGGCGGGCCGGCCAAGCGCGAGGCGGCCTCCTGGAAGGCCAAGGGCGGCCGAGGCGTCCCGAGTCAGCGCCGCGAACAAGTCGATGGGCGCGAGGGTGGCCCCGTCGCGGAGCGCGTTGTCGTAGGTGTATGCGGCGGCAAAGCCCATGCGGAAGCTGCGCCCGGCGGCGACATCGGAGCCAAGCGCGACCCGAACGCCGTGGTCCCGTGCGGCGGTCCACGGGAAGGTCCCGGAACCAAGGAACGCGTTGCTGTCGGGGCAATGTGCGATGATGACGCCGCCGTCGGAGAGGCGGCGCCAGTCGCGTTCCGTGAGGTGAATGGCGTGGGCGAGCACGGTCTTGCGGCCGAGCATGCCGGCATCGGCGTAGACGTCGACGTAGTCGTTGCCGAACCTCTCCCGTACGGCTTGGACTTCACCCAGGTTCTCGGAAAGGTGGGTCGTGCAGAGGAGGTCGTGTTCCGCTGCGAGTTGGCCGGCCAGGGCCATCGCACGGCTCGAGCACGACAGCGCGAAGCGAGGGATGACGGCGACGGACAGCCGGGGATGGGCTGCGTAGCGCTCGCGCAGCGCGAGGACGGTGTCGCGGCTGACCTCGGGGGCCACGCACAACGGGGAGGGCGCGCCCTCGTCCATCCACACGGGGCCGGCGATGGCTCGGAGGCCTGCGGAGTCCAACGCGCTGAACAGTGCCCCAGCTGCCGTCGGATGAGAGGAGCCGTAGACGCAGGCCGCCGTCGTACCCGACCGAACGAGTGCGCGGGTGAACCGGGCGTAGACGTCGTTGGCGTGACCGGCGTCCGCGAAGCGCGCCTCCTCCGGAAATGTCGTGGTCGCCAGCCAGTCCAGCAGCGGCCCGGTCGCGCGGCCGATGATGCGCGTCTGGGGAGCATGGACGTGGGCGTCCACGAAGCCGGGCGTCAGCAACTCGCCGCGCCGGTCCTCGTCGACCGGCCCGCCTTGGTAGGCGCCCACCTCGGTCAGGGCGCCAGTGGCATCCCAGGAGAGAACGCCATCGGCAATGAAACCAAGGTCTGCGTCGAGGAGGGCGGCTCGAACTCGCATCAGCGGTCGTACACGAGTTTTTCGAGACGCGCCCGGGTCACGGCCCCGACGACGACGCGCTCCACGGTCCCGCCGCGGAGAATGAACGTCGTGGGAAACAAGCCGACACCGTATTCGCTTGCGACTTGCCCATCGACGTCGTGAACGACGTGGTAGTCGATGCCTAGGCGCCCGCTCGCCGCAGCAAGCCGGTCCAACGACATTCCACGGTCGACGCTCACGCCGACGACGGGCGCGTCGGGGTGGGCGCGCGCAAAGGCCGTCAGCTCGGGGATTTCGGCGCGGCAGGGCCCGCAGGTCGTGAACCAGAAGTTGAGCACGACGGGACCGTCTCCGAAGGAGGCCAAGGTCGTGGGCACCCCGTCGAGACTGCTCAGCTCGAAGGGGGCCGCAGGTCCGGCCGCCTGCGGCGTCGGCACGAAGAGTCTGTTCCAAACTGCAAACGCCACGAGAATGGCCACGAGGGCGATTCCCCAGTCCTTGGCGAGCCCAATGAAAACTGTGCGGCGATTCACGGTCGGTGGCTAACGTCGATCACCCGCCCCACAGGCCGAGGTAGGTCTTGGTGGCGATCACGGCGCCGATGACGCCGCCCAACTCGGCGAAAAGGGCGATGGCGAGCAGGTGGCGCGTCTTCTGGATGCCAACGGCGCCGAAGTAGACGGCCATCGTATAGAAGATGGTCTCGGTGCAGCCGTTGATGGTCCCGACCAGGTAGCCGACGTAGCTGTCGACGCCGTGCTCCTGCATGATTCCCATCATGACGGCCAGTGCGCCGGAGCCGGAAAGGGGACGGATGATGACCATCGGCAAGGCCTCGGCCGGGAGGCCAAGCGGAGCCGTCAGCGGGCCGACGGCGGCGGTGAACAAGCTCAGTGCGCCGCTCGACTTGAACATCGCGACGGCCGTGAGGATGCCGACGACGAAGGGCGTGATGCGAATGGCGACCTGGAAGCCGTCTTTCGCGCCCTCGACGAACGCTTCGTAGACGGGCACGCCGCGTGCCGCGCCGAACCCGAGCAACAACATCGCGATGATCGGAATCATCCACGGCGACATCACCTTGCCGAAGGTGACTGTCAGCGGGATGCAGATCATGATGCCGCCGAGTACCGCGAGGCTCTGCCACAAGGGCCAGGGGACGGACTGGGCGGCCTCGGCATCGACGGAGTCGTCGTCTTGAGCGCCGGGATCCTCGGTCCAACGGGACGCCAGCAGGGAGAGAATGATGGCGGTGGTGGCCGAGCAGGCCGTGGCGAACAGGGTCGTCGGCAACACGCCGGCCGGGTCGTTGGAACCCATCGCAGCGCGGACACCGATGACGCCGGTCGGCAGAAGCGTGATGTGGGACATGTTGATCGCAAGGAACGTGATCATCGCGTTCGTGGCGGTGTCCTTGTGGCGGTTGAGCTTCTGCAACTCGTTCATCGCGCGGATGCCGAAGGGCGTTGCGGCGTTGCCGAGGCCCAGCGCGTTGGCGGAGAAGTTGAGGACCATGGCGCCCATTGCCGGGTGGTGCGCGGGAACTCGCGGGAAGACGAGCACGAGCAGGGGGCGCAGCGCGTTGCCGAGAATGGCCATCAGGCCGCCCGCTTCGGCCACCTTCATCAGACCCAAGAACAGGGTCATGGGCCCGATGAGTCCAATGGCCAAATCGACGGCGCCCTTTGCACCGGCCATCATGTCCTTCGAGAGGGACTCCATGGCGGTCAGGGGCACGGTGCCGTCGGCAAGGGGTATGGGCGGTGCATCTGTGAGTTGATGCCAGGCTGCCACGGCGAAGGCGACGCCAAAAAGGCCGAGAAAGACGCGGTTCATGGGGGGCTGCTTTGTGAGGAGGTGTCACGGTCCAGGGTAGACCGCGGGTGTACGCTGTTACCACAGGCGCGATGATTCGGCCGATGTGGCTCATCCTATTGGGGACGGGTTGTGGTGGCGGCCAGGGATCGGTCCCCGAGGCCGAGGTCCCCTGGGCAACCTGGGACGGCGGGCAGCTCAGCGCGCGTCACGTGAACGACGCGGCGGCGACAGCTCTGTCGCAGTTGGAGCGCGACCACGAGGTGAAGCGCTGGGAACTGCTGCGGCGCACGGCGACCCAACAGGTCGACCGAGCGTTGCTCGACGCGGAGGCCGCGGCTCGGAATGTGGACGTCGAGACCTGGCTGTCGGACGCTCTGAAGCCCCCAGACGGGGGCGCCGAGTGGACGGAGGGAGAGCGCGAGCTTCGTCAGCGTCGGTTGCTGGAGGGCTTGCGGAGCGCCCACGGTGTGCGGGTTTCAGTCCCGTACCCGGAACTGCCGCGAAGCGAGGTCCCCGTGGACGCGGACGACCCGACGCTTGGGCCAGCGGACGCGGCCGTGACCCTCGTCGTCTTCAGCGAGTATCAGTGTTCGTATTGCCGGGACCTCGACGCGACGTTGGCGCGCCTGGTGGAGCGGCACCCCGAGAACCTGCGCATCGTGTTCAAGGAGTTTCCGCACGCTGGCCACCCGCGCGCGTTGGCCGCGGCCGTCGCCGCCCGGTGTGCGGCGGAGCAGGGACTCTTCCTGCGGGCCCACCGCGACCTGTTCGACCGCCAGGATGCGCTGAGCGACGCGGACCTCGAAGGGCTGTCGGAAAACTGGGGGTTGACCGACCCGGAGGCCTACGCGGCGTGTCGGACCTCGGGTCGCTACGAGTCGGCCATCATGGACGACGTCCGTGTCGGCCGTCGGTTGGGTGTGGAGGCCACGCCGACAGTCTTCATCGAGGGGCTTCAGATCGTCGGAGCCCAGTCGCTGGAGGTTTACGACGAGATCATCCGCCGGGGGAGCGGGCGCTGAAGCGTTAGCCGGCGGCCGGAGGCGCGATGTTGACGAGGCGGACGCACACCTGTGGGGCTCTCCGTGCGGCGGATGCGGGGACGGAAGTCGTCGTCCAGGGTTGGGCGGGGGCCGTACGAGACCGCGGGGGTGTCACCTTTGTGGTCCTGCGCGACCGCAGTGGAGAGATCCAGGTGACCGCAGACGAGCGGAGCCCGGAGGCGACGCGTGACGCCATCAAGGCCGTGCGGCTCGAAGGCGTCGTCCAGGTCCGGGGCCGCGTCGCCGTACGCGCTGGCGCTGCCAATGATCGGATGGCGACTGGCGAGATTGAAGTCATCGCGACGGAGGTGGAGATTCTGTCCACCACGAGGCCACTTCCGTTCTCGCCGAATGAGCACGCAGAGGCCAACGAGGACACGCGACTGCGCTACCGGTACCTCGACCTTCGGCGGCCGGCGCTGCAAAAGAACCTCGTCGTCCGGCACAAGGCGGCTCAGGCCGTTCGGCGCGTTCTCGATGCCCAGGGTTTCCTGGAAATCGAGACCCCCATCCTCACCAAGGCCACGCCCGAGGGGGCGCGCGACTACCTCGTCCCCAGCCGAGTCCACGCCGGCTCATGGTACGCCCTGCCGCAGTCGCCTCAGCTGTTCAAGCAGATCTTGATGGTTGCCGGGATGGACCGGTATTTCCAGATCTGCCGATGCTTCCGTGACGAGGATCTGCGCTTGGATCGCCAACCCGAGTTCACGCAGATCGACATCGAAATGTCCTTTCCGACGCGTGAAATGGTCATGGAGGTCAGCGAAACCGTGGTGCGCGCGATGTTTCAGGACGTCCTTGGGCTTCAGGTGGGTCCGATCGGGACGATGTCGTGGGACGAAGCCATGGAGCGCTACGGCGTGGATGCCCCCGACCTCCGTTTCGGTATGGAGTTGGTGCGCCTCGATGCGATCGTTGCGGCGTCCACCTTTGGGCCCGTGCGCGGCGCGCTCGACGCTGGCGGCGTGGTCAAGGGCTTCTGCGTGCCAAGCGGAGGCCACGCTACCCGCAAGCAACTCGACGCCTGGGCCTTGTTCGTCAAGGCCTACGGACTCGGCGGCATCCTCTGGGGCCGCCTCGGCGCCGATGGCTTGACCGGGCCGGCGTCCAAGGTGCTCGACGACGTTTCCGGCGTCGTCCAAGCCCTGGGGGCGGTTGACGGCGACTTGATCGTCCTGGCGGCTGGCGACCGCGCACAGGTCGACCCGGGACTCGGACGGCTACGCGTCGCCGTTGCTCGCGAATTGGGGATGGTTCCCGAGGGGACCTATGCCTTCGTCTGGATCGTCGATTTCCCGGCGTTCGACAAGGACCCCGAGACCGGGCGGCTGGCCGCGATGCACCACCCGTTTACGAGTCCTCGGCCCGAGCACGTCGAATGGCTTGGAAGCGGCCGCGAATTGGACATCCGCGCCGATGCCTACGACCTCGTGTGCAATGGCATGGAGCTCGGTGGGGGCTCGATTCGGATTCATCGCGAGGACGTCCAGCGCCGCATGTTTGACGCCCTTGGCATCGATGAGGCGACGCAGCGAGATCGGTTCGGATTCCTGCTCGACGCGCTCGCCTACGGGGCCCCTCCGCATGGCGGCATTGCGTTCGGTTTCGACCGGGCCGTCATGGTGCTGACGGGCGCGACGTCGATTCGCGACGTCATCGCCTTCCCCAAGACGACGTCGGCCCAGTGCCGCATGACAGACGCGCCTAGCGCGGTCCCGGCCGCAGATTTGGCCGTCCTTCACGTCCGCAACGTGGCGGGGGCGTGATCCTCTTGGCGTCGTTGGCCCTGGCCGCGCGCCTTCCGGGCATCGCGGCCGGTGACCACGGTAGCCTCGCTTGGTTTCCCGACGGATCGGCCGTGGCGGCGTCGTCGATCGATCTGCAAAGCCTGACCGAGGGTGCACGGGTGGTCGACGGCAGCGTCGGCGGCTTCGCGTGCGTAATTGTGGGCAAGGGGGATTTGCGCTGTGAGGGCGGCGTTTCGCTTGGCAAGGGCCCGTGGCAAGCCGTCGACGTCGGTCGCGACGTCGTTTGCGGAATCGATGAGGACGAAGCCGTCGCGTGTTCCGGCCATCTTCCCCCCGCGCCTGAGGGCGACTACGTCGACGTTGGCGTCGGCAACGGGCTCGCCTGTGGACTCAGGCGCGATGGCACCATTGTGTGCTGGGGTTCGGACGTGGTTTCCGGGGTTCCGGAGGGCCGATTCGAAGCCCTGGCCGTCGGTGCAGCCCACGCGTGCGCGCTCGACCGGGAGGGGCTCGTTGCCTGTTGGGGGCGCAATCTGAATGGGCAGTGCGACGCGCCCGCCGGGTTGTTCGTCGCCTTGTCCGCGGGTTGGGCGAACACCTGTGCCCTTGGCGCCGGTGGGGCGCTCACCTGCTGGGGCAGCGATGAATTCGACCAATCCTCGCCGCCGGCGGGCCCCTGGCATCAAATGGAGCTCGGTGCCTTGCACGGCTGTGGCGTCCGTCTGGACGGCTCGACGGCTTGTTGGGGCGACGACCGCCTCAATCAGCAAGCGCTTCGGCGTCTGCGAAAGTCACCTTGACGCGGCTGGAGCGGGCGGCGGCGATGGCCGTACGGGCCTTTGACGGGCGGACGCGAAAGGGGTCCCCGATCCCGTACGTCACGCACCTCTTTGCCGTCGCCGCGCTCGTTGGAGAGTATGGCGGCGACGAAGACCAGATCGTGGCGGGGTTGCTCCACGATTACCTGGAGGACATTCCCGGTTCGAGGCGTTCGGACCTGTCGGGACCCTTCGGCGAACGCGTCGCTGAAATCGTGGAGGACCTGACCGACGCCACGACGTTCCCCAAGCCCCCTTGGCGAGCCCGCAAGGAAGCCCATCTGCGGCATGTTGCGCAGATGGGCCCCTCGGCTAGGCTGGTGGGGGCGGCCGACAAGTTCCACAATATCACCACGTTGGTGCGCGACGTGAGGCGGTACGGGCCCTCGACCATCGAGCGATTCAGCGGGGGGCGTGCCGGGACCGTTTGGTACTACCGAGCCATGGCCGATGCGTTGGGCCAAGGTTGGGATGGACCGCTTCTGGACGAGGTCCGCACGCAAGCGGATGCCCTCGAAGGTCTCCTCGCGGAGACCGTGTCATCGCCCTCGGCAAAATGATCTCAAGAATGGCCGGAGCTCTCCGATCAGGGTCGCGGAGTTCCTATGGACGCAACCGCAATGTGGCGTGTAGCTGGAGCCGTTCGCAGCGGCGCTTTGCGGACCTCGCTTGGCACCTCGGGCATTCCCGCGCCCGTTCGGACGGAGACGCCGCCCCCGAGCCGCCGCCGGTGACCGTTCGTTGACGACGGTGCGGTCGACATCGGTTAGGCTGCAGGTGGGAGGTCGCGATGCTGACCTGGATGTTGGTGGCCTGCCAGCAGGCTGAGCCGCCCGATGCCAGTCGCGCCACCCTGGCCGCCGGCCCCCCCGATATTCCTGTGCCCACGATGGCGACCGCGCCAATGGTGCAGGAGCGTCCTGGGCTCGTGATCAACGAAGTGATCGCGGCCAACGACTCCCAATGGCAAGACCCGTCCAACCTCGACACTCCGGACTGGATCGAGCTGTACAACGCGGGCACCGAGCCCATTGCCCTCGAAGAGGTCGAGGTCGAGGCGGGCTCCTGGGAGTGGGACGGCAAAGAAGGCGAGATCCCACCTGGTGGGTACTTCTTCCTCATCTGTGATGGCGTCACCGACGACGCCAACCACGCGCCGTTTGGCATCAACTCGCTTGGCGAACGCATCGAACTCAAGGTCGATGGCGAACGGGTCGACCTCATCGAAACTGGGGTGCTCTACGACGACGTCGTGTGGGCCCGCTATCCGGACGCAGGGGCCTGGCTGCCATCCATCCATGCGACGCCTGGGTTCACCAACGGCTCGGCGCCGCCCTACGACTCCTTGGATCCTCGGGACAGTGTGTTCCAGAAGTCCCACATCCTGCGCGTCGACCTCTTCCTGACGGAAGGTGCGATTGCAGATTTGAACAGCGGTGGGTTGTTCACCGAGACCTGGGTGTTCGGCGACATTGTCGTTGATGGGATGCAGTTTCCGGGGTCGGGCGTCCGACTCAAGGGATCGGGTTCCTACCAGGACATGAATGGAAAGCCGAACTTCAAGCTCGATCTCAACACGGCTGAGTCAGACCTTCGTTACCGCGGCCTGCGCGCCATCACGCTCAACTCTGGCAACGTTTACGACCCGTCGCGCCTCCACGAGTATTTGGCCTACCGCTTGGCGCGCGAATCGGGCTTGGCGGCGCCGCGCGTGGGCTGGGCGAAGGTCTACGTCAACCTCGAGTACTACGGCATCTACCAAAACGTGGAAACGTGGGACGAGGAATTCTACCAGCGTTGGTGGCCAACACAGGAGACGGGTCAGCTGTTCGAGGGTTCCGGCTGCGACTTCGGCGGCGGCGGGTACCTTTCCTGTAAGTACGATGAAGGGCCGGACGTACCCGACTTGAGCGTCCTCCTGGCACTCGACGAGATGGTCGACGGTGGGGCGTTTGGCGTCGCCGAGGAAGAAATTTGGGACGTCCTTTACAAGGATCGATTCCTGACCTACCTCGCATGGGAGGCGGTCCTCGATCACTGGGACGGCTACAAGTCGCCAAACAACTGGCGCTTCTTCCAGGATGGGCTGACGAACAAGCTCGAGTGGCTCCCGTCCGGCACGGATTGGACGTGGGCTGGGTCGCCAGACGTCTACGGTGGCAATGGCAACGTCGCCGAGCTGTGTTTCGACATGACTAACTGCAAGCGCGACTTCAACGACTACGTCGTCGCGGTGGCCGACGTGGTCGAGGCCATCAACCTCGAAGGGGACGTCACGGACCTCCGCGACTGGCTCTACGACGACATCGTTGCCGACCCGCGGTCGGGGCACAGCGCCACCGACGTCCAGAACGTCATGGAGGACACGCTTCGGTACGTGCAGGACAACCCGCAGGATGCGCGAGACGACGTTCAATGATCGCCGTTCTGGCCGGCTGCCTCATCTATCCGAGCGCAGAGATCAATCTGCCGCCGATCGTCCTTGACGGCACGGCGAGTTGCGGGCCGGCTGCGGAGGGTGGGGATCTGTGGACGCTCAACGCGATCGTTGACGATGACTACGGCCCGTACGAGGTCGTCGCGGTCGACGGCTGGTTGTGGGACGCGGCGACTGGCGAGGACCTGCTGCAGCTGCCACTCTACCCGACCACGGATCCCTTCTTTTGGAGCTCTGGCTGGATTGTCGACGAGGCGGATGTCGTTTGTGGCGATGTCGATCTGTTCGTCGATCTCGTCGTATGGGACAGCTGGGGCATGTCGTCTTTCGTGACCCTGGGCGAAGCGACGTCCACGCCTACAGTGGAATGAGCCGGGGCCGATGAGGGCGCGGAGGCGTCCTTGTCGAGCTTGGCGATGTCCCGGGCGATCGACGACGGCTGGCCGGTGGCGCTGGAGCAGCGAACCCGCGAAGCCCTCGACGGCATTGTCGGCGCTTCGGGCGCGCTGATGGAAGAGACGTTGGCGAACGCGGAGCGGGTGGCGGTGGCCGGCCGGATTCGTGAAGCCGCGCTCGAGGTTCGCGAGGCGTTGGACGGGCTGCGTGCGCGTTTCGACGAGGAGGCCCGGCGGGCGTCGGTCGACGGCCTCACCGGTCAACTCAATCGGGCGGCCTTCGACGAACAGGGGCCGGACATGCTCGCGCGCGCCCGTGCGGAAGGGGCGCCGGTCTGCCTGATCGCCTTTGACGTGGACCACTTCAAGCGAATCAACGACTCTCATGGCCATCCCGTTGGGGACGAGGTGCTTCGCGCGGTCGCCGCACGTTGTCGGCGGGCCCTTCGCCCGGCAAACCTGTTTGCGCGCGTCGGTGGCGAGGAGTTCGCCGCTGTGGTGGCGGGGGCGTCGATTCATACTGCCGCCCGAGTGGCGGAGCGATTGCGGCGCGCCGTGTGCGACCATCCGGTCTCGACGCGTGTGGGGCCCATTGGCGTGGCGATCAGCTTGGGGGTCGCCGAGGACGACGGAGGCAGCTGGGCGCTCCTGTCGGCCAACGCGGACACGGCGCTCTACGATGCCAAGTCCTGCGGCCGAAATCAGGTTCGCTTGGCTGTCACGGCCCGTGTCGAGGAAGCAGATACCCCCGACGACCCCACCGAGGGTTGACGGGCCCGAGGCGGCCGAAGGCGTCTTCTAGGGCAAAGGCAGCGGCCATCGCGACGGCGTCGGCACCGCGTCGGGCGGCCACTTGGACGCCGATCGGCATGCCGTGGCGGTCGAGTCCCACCGGTACGGCCGCGACGGGGGATTCCGTGACGTTGAACACCGCCGTCGTGCCGACCGCGGTCGGGGGCAGCAAGGCCATGCCGCGGTGGACTGGGGCGCTGGACACCCATCCGGGGTGGATCAGGACGCCGTCCGCGCCGAGCTCCTCGTCCAAGGACGCGCGAAGGCGGTGCGCGGCCCGTACCAGGGGACCTACGCCGCCGGGTAGGGCGCCGAGGATGCGTTCGCCCGCGATGACCAACAGGACGCCGCCTGTGTGGTTGGGGCGTCCCAGACACCAGCGGACAAGGGACGCCCACCACCAGACGCCGCGGCCCTGGCCGACCGTCGCTTGGTAGGTGTCGCCGGAGTCGGCCAACAGCGCCGCCCAGGCAAGAAAGGCGGTGGTGAAGCCGGTCGTCCGCAGCGGGACGCGCTTCGCGCCTCGGGCAACGAGGGCTTCGGCCGCGGCCTCGACGCCCGCTTCAACGTCTCGATCGACGCCGGGGCGCCGACCGGGCTCGGCCACGAAGACGCGCAAGCTCCGAAGGTCGACGTCCTCGGGTGCGCCGAGCGCCGCCGCGCTCACGTTGGCATCGCGGCCGTCCGGGCCCGCCATCAAACGGGTGGCGAGCCAAGCATCGCGCTGGGACCTAGCGAGCGGGCCGAGGCTCATCATGCGCGGGTTGCCGCTGGGTCCCGCGGGAAAATGCCCCGTGTTCGGAATCGTTCCGCCTGTCGGCTTGAACGAGGCGATGCCGCACAGCGTCGCTGGGATGCGCACGCTTCCGCCGGTGTCCGATCCGACCCCCAACGGGCTGCCGCCGGCTGCGATGAGGGCCGCTTCGCCGCCCGTTGACCCCCCCGGCGTCCGATAGAGGTCCCACGGGTTGTGGGTACGGCCGTAGATCACGTTGTTCGTCTCGTGCCAGAGGCCACCTTCGGGCGCGTTGGTGGTGGCGAGCACGATGGCGCCTGCGGCTTGCAAACGCAGCACTGCGGGTGCCGTCTCGCGCGCGCGCTCGTCTCGCCGATGGAGGACGCCGCCAGTGTGAGGCATCCCATCGAGGGCGACGAACTCTTTGACGGTGATGGGGACGCCGTGGAGCGGCCCGACGATCTGGCCTCGGATCGCGGCGGTGCGCGCAGCAACGGCTTCGGAACGCGCGGCGGCGAAGCGCTCGGCGACGACCGCACGGATGCTCGGGTTGACCTCTTCGATGCGCGCAATGAAGGCGTCGACGACGTCCACGGGGTCCAAGCGGCCGCTTCGAACGCCCTCGGCGAGCTCGGTGGCCGACAGGCTCAGCACGGGGTCCATAAGGTCGCGTAACGAGCCGTTGCACATCCGCGTCGACGGCGGGGCCTGCCGCGGTAGATAGGGGGCGTGCCTGGACCCCCGCAGCCTGAGGACCCGCGCCGCGGCGGGGTTTCGACCGTTTCGGCCTTCGCGGGAACGAATCGCTTCAAGGTCGTCGATCAGCTTGGCGCCGGCGCGATGTGCGTGGTCTACCGGGTACGGGACACGCAGCACGGCGACATCGTCGCGCTCAAGACCCTGCGCCATCTCGACGCCAACTCCTTGTACCGACTCAAACAGGAGTTTCGGGCGCTCAGCTCCATCGACCACCCGAACCTGGTCTCCTTCTATGAACTCGTCCACAGCGAACAGGGCTGGTTCGTCACGATGGAGCTCGTGGAAGGCGTCGACTTTCTGACGTCGGTCCGTGGCGTGGAGGAAGCCCAGCGCAGCCGGGCGCGGTCGGAGACGACGTTCTCGCAGGACTTGCGCTTCAGCCGGTCGGCGACGTCGGCGGCCGGCGTCCCCGAGGTGTTCGAGCCCCTGCCGGGCGGCCGTCTGCCAGACCTCGTGCGGCTGCGCGGCGGGCTGCGCCAATTGGCGGAAGGGGTGGCAGCGTTGCACGCCGCCGGGCGTGTCCATCGAGATCTCAAGCCGTCGAACGTGCTCGTCACCGGCACCGGTCGCGTGGTGATCCTCGACTTCGGTCTCGTGGCCGACATCGACCAGGACTACACCGAGGGTACGCTTCACCAGAACATCGCAGGTAGCGCGGCCTATATGTCGCCCGAACAATCCGTCGGGCACGCGCTGACCGAAGCGTCGGACTGGTACTCGGTGGGGGTCATGCTCTACGAGGCGCTGACCGGCGTCTGGCCGTATAGCGGGCACCTTTATCAGATTCTGAGCCAGAAACAGGAGCGGGACCCGACGCCGCCGATTCAGCTCGTCCCTGGCATCCCCCAAGACCTGAATGACTTTTGTATGGGGTTGCTCAGGCGGCGACCTTCGGATCGGCCCTCGGGGCGGGACGTCATCGCGCAGCTGCGTGGTTTGAGGCAGACGTCGGAGGTTCGGCGACGGACCCTGACGCCTCGCTTTCGCTTTCGCGACGAGGCCCTGCTTGAACTCAACCGCGCGTTCACGTCGGCCAAGTGGGGGCACAGCGTCGTCTGCCTCGTCCGCGGTGGGCCGGGAACGGGCAAAACGACGCTGATTCGCGAATTCGTCAAGCAGGTCAAGCGGCGCGAGGAGAGCGTCATCACGCTCAAGGGCCGCTGCTACGAGTGGGAGCAGGTGCCGTTCAAGGCGCTCGATGGCGTCATGGACAACCTCAGCCGCGTCCTCCGTCGGCTTGACCCGCGACACGCCCCCGCGATTCAGTCCGACGATTTGCCGTTGTTGGCCGCGTTGTTTCCTGTTCTTTCCCGCGTGGAGTCCATCGGGTCCGATACGCCGCCCGCCCAGGACTTCGAGCCCCAAGAGCTGGCTCGAAGCGCCTTCCGTGGACTGCGCGACTTGCTGCGCGGCCTTGGCGGGGTGGGACCGGTCATTCTCAGCATCGATGACGTACACTGGGGCGACACGGAGTCGGCCGAAATCCTGGCCGAAATCGTGAAAGCCGAGCGTAGCGTCCCGATGTTGGTGCTGCTGTCGTACCGGAGCAGCGAGCCGAGCGCCTTTGTCCACTGGTTGCTGCCTGGCCTCAATCGGGCGTCGTGCGACGTTCGCATTCTCGACCTCGAACCCTTGACGTTCGAGCAGGCGTGCGTGGTGGCCGGCGAAATGCTCGCTCGGGACCCTTCGGCCGAAGACGTGCGGGCCGTCGCCCTGGAATCGGCCGGAAATCCGCATCAGATCCGCGAGCTGGTACGTCGCGTCGATCACGGCGAGGCCCGCGCTGCCGGCGACATGACAGAGGTCGTAGTCGGGGCGATCGCGGGTCTGTCGGAGCGCCCGAAGGCGCTGCTCGACCTGCTCGTGGTCGCGGGACAACCGGTGTCCACGGACCTCGCCATCCATGCGCTGCAATTGGGCAATGAGGCCTTCCCGGCGATCAGCACACTGCGTGCCCACTCCTTGGTGAACGCGACCGGAGGACAGGCGAGTGGAACGCTCGAAGTCTACTCGGACAAAGTCCGCGAGTACGTCCTCGACCAGCTCAGCGACACGCAACGTAGGGCGAATCACCTCGCCATCGCGTCCGCGCTTGAAGCTGCGGGTGTGGACGATCCCGAGGCCCTCGTCAACCACTTTGCGGGCGGCGGGGCGCATGCGAAGGCGGGCTTGGTGGCTTGGTTGGCTGCCGAGGCGGCCATCCGCGACCGCCAGCATCGGGAGGCCGTCTGGCTGCTCGACCGCGCGATTGAATTGGGGGAGTGGTCGGCGCGCGAGCGTCGCTCGATGTGCGCGCTCCTTGGACACGCGCTTGCGGCCCAGGGCCGGGGTCGCGAAGCGGCCGCCGCTTACCTTCGCGCCGTCGAAGAAGGGGGGCAATCCGCCGGCGGGACGTTGCGGGTCCAGGCCGCCGAACAGCTGCTGGCAACGGGCGCGGTGTCGGACGGTATCGCCATGCTCGACCTCATCTTGCGGGAGACGGGCCGCCAAGGGGTGCCCCCGGATTGGGCGGTGTGGGCGGTGGACCAGTGGACCCGTTTCCGGTCGGGCAGCCAGGTGGACTTGCCGCGTGCGGGCCTCGTCGATGGCGACGCGATGCTGCGCGCGTCTGCGCTGGTGTCGCTCGCTGAGGGGCTGTTGCCCCACCGTCCGAAGTTGTCGGCGATTTTCCAAGGCCGCCTCTTGGGCGAACTTGAGGGCGTCGACGAGTTGACGCGACTTCGCGCGGTCGCCTTGGAGACGGCCCACATCGCCCGCGAGCAGCCGTCGTCGCCGCTGTGGCGTCGACGCTGGGAACAGGTCCAGGACCTTGGGCGCGCGATAGGGACGCCGGAAGCGGCAGCGCTCGCGACGTGGTCGGCGGGTCAGACCTCCCTGCTGCTTGGAGCTTGGGCGGACGCCGCCCGCCTCTGCGCGGAAGCGGAATCGTCGATTCGCACGCGATGCACGGGTCTCGCTTGGCAACGTTTCCAGGCCCGAATCGGCCACGTGATGGCCTTGATCGAGCGCGGCGACCTGCGGACGGCCGCGGCGCGTGCGTACCCGTTGCTTGCGGAAGCCGAGGGAGCCCGCAACGTGCTCGTCGTCGCGATCATCGCGTCGCGCATCCTGCCCGTTCTTGCGTTGGCCGAGGGGGAGTTGGATCCGGCGATTCGCCAACTCGAAAACGTCGAAGCCAGTTGGCCCGACCCGGCCGGTGCCGTGCCGATCGAAATTGCCATCGCGCGCGCTCAACTCGACGTGGGACGCGGTCGTGCGGCCCAAGCGAGCGAGCGCGTCGAAGCCGCGTTTCTCAAGGCCGACGCGCTCGGCGCATGGCAGGCTCCGCACCTGCGCGTCAATGCGCGGCTTTGGCGGGGCATCATTGCGCTCCATCTCCATCACCTTGGCGACCGCAAGGCGTTGAAGCGGGCGGAAGAGATGGCGGCCGCCCTCAAGACCGACCCCGCGCCGTGGGCTCGGCCGTGGGCGTCGTTGCTTGGGGCGGGCATCGTCGCGGTACGCGGCGGCGCTGTCGCTGCGGCCATCGAAACCGCGCGCGTCCAGTTCTCGGATCGCGACATGTGGCTGGGGGCCGCCATCGCAGGTCGCGCAGGTGCGGTGCTGGCCAACGCGCCGGGCTCGGACGAGCTTCGGGCGTGGTTCGGCGAGGTTGGGATGCGCGACCCGGACCGATGGGTTCGCCTGTGGTTCCCGGGGCCCGCGGACCTTTCCGTCTAGCTTGCGGCTAGCGGCTCAGGAGCAGACGAAGGTCTCCTGGCAGGCGACGGGCGGAACGATGACTTCCAGGCCCGGTCCACCCGACGCGTCGCACGTCCATTGACCGTCGATGCACGCGTCGGCCTTGGCCACATCGAACGTGCAACCGGTATCGAAGCCCGCCGAGATGTCCTCGGCCTGGCAGGTCGCCGCCGTATTGCAGGTTTCAAACTGCTCGCAGTAGGTTTCCTTGTACGCATCGGGGAAGGTCTCCGGCGTGTAGGCGAAGACTTGGCCGTCGCTTGGCGTCGTGGAGGTCGTGTCGTCGCCACAGGCCATCAGCCCGATCCAAACCCACATACCCATTTCCTCCGGCTCGGAGGCTCCCTAACGGTCCGCTGCGCGTCCGCGCCCGCCCGTTGACGTGGACGAGATGGCCACCCAGGTCGTCGCGGCGAAAATGACCCACAGCGCCCCGAACTTGGCCTCCTGAACGGCGAGCGCGGCAGGAAGGGAGCCAGCAAGGGGGCCCGTCGCCAACGCCTTGAGGGGGGCCACCGGGAAGGCGATGGCGGCGGTGGCGAGGCCGAGCGGGACGGCCCAGCCGACGCCCAAACGGCCGCGGACGACGGCGGCGATGGCGACCGTCAGCCCCGGGAGTGCCCAGAGGAGGTGGTGCTCGTACGTGTAGACGGGCACGAAGAGCGTCGCGGTGGCGATGCTCGTGGCTTGGGCGGCTTGGGCGAAGGGCTCATCGACCCGGCGACGGAACAGGGCGGCCGTGCCCAACAGGACGAGACCGCTGAAGGCCTGGGACGCGAGCGCGGCCGTGCCGCTGAGTCGCGAACCCGTGCCGTCGGGCCAAATCTGCGCGAAGACGTTGGGCATGCTGTGGTTCGCGAACAGGTCGACTTTGATTTCGAGCCCGTTGTAGTCGCCGGTTCCGAAGCCCGGCAGGATCGCCGTGTAGAAGCGAATCTGCTCGCTGAGGCCGACGAGCGGTAAAACGAGGACGGATGCGATTGCGGCCGTGGCGATCGCCGCGGACACCGCCGTCCAACGGCGTTGGACCAGCCAAACCCAAACGAACAGGGCTGGGCTCATCTTGAACATGCAGGCGAGGCCGAGGGCGACGCCCGCGGGCGCGTCACGGCCCCGTGCGGCGGCCCAGAGCCCGAGTGCCAAGAGCGCGAGGACCAAGGCGTTCGCTTGGCCCATCACGTGGCCATAGGCGACGCCGCTCGTGATGGCGATGAGGCCGAAGAGGACTGGTCCGACGGCGGGCCCAAGCGGCAGCCACCAACGAAGGAGCGCAAGCGCGGCGACGAGCAGGGCGACCTCGTTGACGGCGTACCAGACCCAGTAGGCCGTGTCCAAATCGACGCGGGGTGCCCACGCGACGGCCGCCAGGAAGGGCGGCGGGTAAAAGAACGGATGAACCTGGGTTCGCGTGCCATCCGTCGTCGCGCGAGCGTCGAGGGCGAGCTTGTCGTAGGGGTCGCCGCCGGCCCACGCCACGAGAGAGGCGTAGTGGTAGGACGCGTAGTCGCGTCCCGCCGTGTCTTTCGCAGGTCCACCCTCGATTTTTGGGGGTGCGACGACATTGAGCAGATGCCAAGTCAAGGCGGCGGCGAACAGGAGCCACCGAAGGGCGCGAGAGGTGTCGGGCATGCCCGTGCGGCCTAACGTCAGGCGAGCCCGTCGGCGCCCATTCCGTTGACAGTCTCCAGACAGGTCGCTAACGCCGTGTTCAACGCGCCATCGGGGGGTGTGTGCTCGCTGTGCGGCTGGATCCCTGGCTGGCCACGGTGGTGGCCATCTACGTTTGGCTTGTCGGCCGCTTCTGGTTCTTGTGCGACGACAGCTACATCACATTTCGCTACGCGCGGAACCTCGCGCGTGGTCAGGGCGTCACCTACAACGTCGGTGAAGAGCCTGTCGAAGGCTATTCCGACTTCCTGTGGATGCTGCTTTCGGCGGCCTGCCATGCGGTAGGCGCCCCGTCGGAAATCGTCGTCCCCGCGGTGTCGGCGGCGTGTGGCCTCATCCTTCTGCTAGTCGTACACGATGCGCTGCTTCGGCGCTTCGGATTCGACCGGTGGGCCGCCCTCGCAGGCGCCGTGTGGATCGCGACGGCTCCGGCCTACGCGCTTTGGTCGACGAGCGGCCTCGAGCCGATGCCGTTTGCGCTCGCGTTGTGGATTCTGTTCGACCGTTGGGTTTTGGCTTCCGACGACGAGGACCCGCGTGGGACGCAAGCCGCGCTTGCCGCCCTCGCCGCGGCGTTGCTGCGCACAGAAGGGGTCGCCTGGGTCGCCATGTTCGCCTGCGTGGCCTTCCTTGCACGTTGGTTGGACGACCCGACTCGCAACCCTCGCCGGGCCGGCGCGCCGATTCTGCGCAGCTTGGCGCCCTTCGGCTTGGTCTTTGGCGTCTATACCGCCTGGCGCATGGCCTACTTTGGCGACTGGGTGCCAAATACGGCGCACGCGAAGGTCGGCTTCGGCATCGACCGGATCGTACGCGGGATGAAGTACGTCGGCTTGTACTGGCTGACGTTCCCCACGCTCGCGTTGGCTCTTCTGGGCACGCCTTGGGCGATCTTGGCGAGGCCTGGCCGCGGGGTGGCGGTGGCGCTGTTGGCCGTCGCATTCCCTGCCTACGGCGTGGCCATCGGTGGCGACTTCATGCCAATGGGTCGGATGCTGGTGCCGGGAATCCCGATGGCGGTCGTTCTGTTGGCGACGTTGTGGCAAGCGCTCCGGCCACGGTTCTCGCGGGACTGGGCGGCGGGTGTGTTGGCGGCCCTGTTCACGCTGCTCAACGTGCTCGGCGGCTTCGACATCCACGTCGTCCCGCACGCCATCCGCGAAGCGCTGCACTTCCGGTTGTCGGATCGGGAGTTCATGACCGAGTACGCCAGGTGGGCCAATATGGCCGACAACACCGACGGGTTCGCGCTTCGAGGGCGGGCGCTGAAGGCCTGGGCGCCCAACGGGACGCGATGGGTGACCAAAGCGATTGGCGTCGCGGGGTACCACTCCGATCTCTACATCTACGACCAGTACGGCCTCGTGAACCGCGAGGTCGCATTGCTGACGCCTCCGGCCGGCCGTCTCGTCGAGTCGCCGGGTCACGACAAAGCGGTCGAGGCCGCCTTCTTCGTCAAATACGACCCCGACCTGCTCAGCGCGCGACTCGTCCAGGGGCTTCGAGCGCCGGGGCTCATGAAGGACACGCTCGAGGAGTGGGCGACCCCGCCGGACCTCATGTCGCGTTTCGTGCCTGACTTCGAGGAGGTCGAACTGGAGGGCGAAGCCGATCGGAGCTTCCTCCTGCTCGTGCGTCGTGCAGAGCCGTGGGAGAATGCCGAGGCGATGTGGGAGGCCTTCCCGGAGCGTCGCAAGCACCTGCTGGCCTACCTCAAGCAGTGGTACGAGCAGCACCCGGAACTTGCCGACCGCGTGGAGCGGGACGGCGTCGAGTAGCGGCCCGCTAAGCGGGCGGGGCCGCGGCCCGGGTGACCGCGAGCCGGAAGCTTCGCGTTCGCTGCGTCTCCAGCGTCGTCATCTCTTCGACGTCCTGGCCTGCCCGGCGGATGGCCTCGAGGAAATCCTCCTCGTAGGTGACCTTGCCGAAGTTGATCGTCGTGACCCGGTGCAGCAGCGGTTTGGCGGCTTCCACGATCTTGGACCGACGATGCTCGAAGGTCTGGGTGAAGAAAACGGGCGCACCTGGGCGCAAAAGCTCGACCACGTGGCGCAGGGCCGCGGGCGGGTCGGGCATCAACATGAACGACGCGCTGAAGTAGGCCGCGTCGTAGGGCCCCCCGCGGTGGTCGTAAACGCTGATCTGCTCGACGCTGACGTTGTCCTCAAGGCGCGCGGCAAGCACCCCTCGCTGGGCCTGGCGGACGTAGTCGGGGTCGATGTCGATGCCGTGGACGTGCAGGCGCTTGGTGCGGACGAGTTCGGCGTTTTCGAACAGGGCTCCGCCCGTCCCGACGCCGATGTCGAGCAGTTTGGCCCGGTCGGTGAGGCGGGACAACACCTCGCGGTACCATCCCGCGGTCAGCGGGCGAACCGTCTTGTCATAGATCCAGGCACGCATGCCCGCTCCGCCGGGCGCGGCTAACCCCTGGCCGCGCGATAGGAGCGGCCGATGCGTACCGCGGTGCTGAGCGTGCTCGCGCCGGCGTTCGTCCTCGCCGCCTTCGTCATTGGATTGTGGACCTATCGGGACTCGGAAGAACGTACGGCCGACCTCAATGCGGGTTGGATCTTCAACGCGACGGTCACGCGCGACGGCGCCGTGGCGGCGATCAACCGCTTGCTCGAAGCGAAGCGCCCCCGCGTGATCGTGTTGGGCCCCAGCTACGCGAACACGGACATCAGTCCTGAGCTTCTGGCCGAGCGCATGGGGCTCGAACGGGGCGACGTGGCGCTCCTCAGCGTCCCCAACTCGGTCGGAAGCCACTGGTACGCGATCCTCAAGTATCGGGTGTTCGAGCCGGGCCACCGTCCCGAACACATCATCGTCGTCAGCGGGCTGCAGAGCATGTTGCTCAACACGCCGCTGACGGAGTCCAGCCGGGTCAACCTCGACGTCCATCTGCCCCCCGAGGGGGGCGACGCCGTCCTCACCGAGCGTGTCGCGCATTCGGGGGCCCTCTGGTGGGGTCGGTTGAAGGATCAACGGACGAAGGTGCGCGACGCCATCTTCTCTGTGTTGCGCGATCGGCCGGTGCGGGCGTTGGCGGCGACCAAGCGGCGGACGCTGCAATCCGACGATGTCCGCAAGGCGCTCGACAAAGTCTTCGCCGACGAGGTGGTCGACCCTGTCCGGCTGAGTCGAAACCGGGCCGTGACGGCGATCGACACAGAGGCTCACGGCTACGACCTGTCGGTCCTGCCCAAGCCCGAGGCGAGCTTTTTGGGCCCGATCACGGAGCTGGCGTCGGCCTCGGGCGCCCACATCACCTGGGTCCGTCCCCCGATGGAGCCCGGCATCCCTGCGGAGCTGGACGACGTGGTCCCCGAAGGCTTCGAGGCGGCCGCCCGGGAGGTCGTGGAGGGGGCGGGGGGGGCGTTCCTCGATCTTCGTCGCCTGCCCATGACCGAGGCGATGTTTCGCAACGCCGACCATATGAACAAGGAGGGGTCGCGCCGATTCACCCTGGCGGTGGCGGAGGCCCTCCGAGAGTCGGGATGGGGCGCGCCCGTGCTCTACCGTCCGCGCAAGGTCGAGCGACACGGCGGAGGGGAAGCGGCCCTGCCGTCGGCCGACGGCCGGGCTCTGCATGCCGGCGGCGAGTTGCAGCTGCATTTCGATCCCTGGCCGGGGGGTCCGTTCGAGGGCGCGGCCGAAATGGTGGGGGGACGCGCGCCGCCCGTCGGAAAGGCCGGCGGCCACGACATCGCATGGGTGGCCAACGGAAAGGGCTGGTCGGGTTCCTGGAAGGGGGCACCCCCCCAGGGTCCATGGACGTTGACCATGGCGACCGAGGAAGCCGCGCTCCTGACGGGCCTTCGTTGGGGCCAGGGCCCGTCATTCGGCACGCTCCTCGGCGAGGGCAGCGTCAGCGAGGACGTATGGGTCGACGTCCTTCATGCGCCGGGAACCGACATCCAGTTCGCCCGTGCGCCTGTAGGGGTGCCTGGCTCCGAGCGGCCACGCTTCCGCGAGGCGGGCCCGTTGTCGCGCTTCCAGACGGAAAAGTGGGGCTTTCTCAGCGACGAAGCCCTGCTCGGGGTCACCCAATTCGAGGAGAGGTGCAGCCCGCTGCGGGTGGTCGAGGACGACCGGCTTCTTGGTGGCGCCAACGCTCCTTGTGGTGATGTGATTCGGCACGGGCACGGCCGAAGCTGCCACGGGCCGACAGCCATCCTGTTCTCAGCGGGCGACGGCTCGGACCCCGACACGAACGGGCGGTCCTACAACCTCGTGCTGGACCTTGGTCGCCGATGTGGCAAACGGTGGTGGGTCTACCCGAAGGACCACCTGACGCTGACGACTGCGGCGCGCCCTGGGCCCGTCGACCAGGTCCGGCTCGGGTTGCGCTACTTGCAATACCGCGACGCGACGCTGCAGGTGCGTGTGCGCGTTGGCGACGCGTTGGTGGTCGAGGAGGCCGTGTCGAGCCGGGCCTGGGCCGCGGGGTCGCTGACGTGGTCGCTCGGGCGTGCGGTCCAGCCCGACGAGAAGATCACGATCGAGCTTGAAAGTCTCGACTACGTCTTCTACCTGTTCGAGGGCGCCGACGTGGGCTTGGTGCGCTCAGGCGGGCCATGACACGACGACCTGCACATCGGGCAGGATGCGCAGGGTGCCGAGCAGGGCGGTGAATGGGGCGATGCCGAAGTCGGGCTGGTGGATGCGCGCGCGCAACACGCGGCGATCGCCCTCGACGCCGGCTTGGACGGTGAAGTCGCGCGTCCTACCGGCGAGGGTCAGGCGACCGTCGGTTTGCCAGGTGTCGCCGTCGTCCTCCCAGGCGTCCGCTTCGAAGCGAATCTCGGGGTAGCGCTTCACGGCGAGCACGTGTTCGGCGACGTTGGCGTCGATCTGGCGACGGTCATCGGCCGAAAGTCCAGGGGAGGGGACGCCGTCCTTCATGGCTGTGACGACGGCGATGGATCGCGCGTCGAAGGTGGCGCGAACGCCGTATTCGTCGAGGCTGACCTGGAAACGGGCGACCCGAAGGTGCAGGTCGTGGCCGACGCGCGCGAGCAGGCCGTCCTTCGACGTGTAGAGGTCGACCGTGGCCTCGGGAGGGCGGAGAATCACGGGGCATCCCAGGTGTAGGGCAGCGAAAACTGCAGCGTCGTCGGCGCGAAGTGCAGCCCCTCCATCACGTCGAGCAGGCAGGCCTCGAAGGCGTCGCTCGTGCCGGGCATCGCGGCGTCGGCGATGCGGCCGACGCCGTCCATCTCGACGAGGAGGGCGCGCAGCGCCGTCCGTGCGCCTTCAGGGCGGTCGGGGCAGTCGTCGAGTCCCGCCGCGCGGACGGCGTCGACGAAGGCTGTGGGGGTCGCGGGCCAGACCTTGGCGTTGGGGTCCGCGGGCCGGGTCGGAAGGCGGTGCTTGTCGGGGACGGGTGGGCCGGGGGGTGCGTTGACGCGGAAGCCCTCTGCGGGCGCCGGGCCTTGGGGGAGGTCGGCCGTGCGGCTGGCGCCGGGGGTTGGCCGTGGGGGTGGCTCGGCCCTCGCGGATGCGGGCGGCGGCAGGTCATGTAGGGTTGGCGGTGCCGGAGGGAGCGACCACCAGCCAAGCGCTGAGAGGGCTGCGACGACGGTCGCTGCGATCCACCACCGAGGGTTGGGCATGGGTGCCGCTAACCCTGGGTGGGGCGTGGCAGAAGCGCGCGGATGGCCATTGGCGTCCTCAGTTTTCCCTCGATCGCTCCGGATCGAATCGATAAAGTGCGCGAACGGGGGAGAGATGGTCGTCGGCTGGGCATTCGCTGCGTGGGCAGGCGTGACCGTCGACGGGGACCCTACGACCTACGCGACCCTGCAGGAGGCGGTCGATGCTGCGCCGCCTGGAGGCGTCGTCCGCGCCGAACCGGGCACCTACGCGGAGACGGTCACGGTCAATGCGGACCTGACGATCGTGGGGGCTGGCGAGGGGCTGACGGTGATCGATGCGCCGGGCAATGGCCTCCGGGCACGCGTGGGGGCTCTCATTTGGGCCCAAGACCTTACGATCCGGGCCACTGCGGACGCGGTTCAAGTTTCCGGCGGAGCCGACCTCACCCTGGAACGCGTGTCCATCGATGCGTGGGGCGGGCTCGGAATCAGCTGTGCCTCTGGAGCGGTGACCACGGTGTCCGCGGTGCTGCGCGACGGTCCCGCACCCGCCGTGGACGTCAGCGGCAGTTGCGTTCTCGCGCGATTCGAGGACACCATATTCAGCGGTATCCACGCCGTTGGCGTAGACGGTGCCGCGATCGTCGGGCTCGACGGGGCCATCGAGATCTCTGGGGGGCTCTTCACGGACCTCTCTGCGGATCGCGGTGGTGCCATCGCGGTGACCGGGGGCAGTTTGCTCGTCGAAGGCGCGGTGATCGACGACGTCTTCGCCGCCAACGAGGGTGGCTTCCTCTACGCCGTCGACGCAGTGGTCGCCTTGGAGGATTCCGCCTTTCTCGAGGTGGAATCCGGGTCCGACGACGCGGCCTACTTGATCGACGGAACGTTGGAGCTGGCCGGCGGGACATACTCCGATGGCGCGCCCCCGATCCTGACCTTTGGAACCGACATTTCGGCCTCCAACACGGAGCTGAGCCGAGCGGGGCGATTGCTCCTCGCCGAAGGTGGCAACAGCACGTTTACCGACGTGTTCTTTGGGCCGGATGTGCCCGAACTCACGTTCGTGGACGTCGCCTCCCTTCGTTCGACCCGCTCGCAAGTCTGTCGCAGCCCCGGCAGCCGCCCCTTTCTCTCGGTTTTCGGGGCCGACGAAATTGTCCTCAGCAACGACGTGGTGTGGGGCACGCCGTGGGTTTCTGTCGGGGGCCTTGCACCCGGCGACGAGACGCTGACGGAGGCGGTATTCAGCTTCACGACCGCGCCCGATGTCCGAATCGAGCATCTGACCGCGCTCGGCGTAGACGTGCGCGGCGCCGTCATCCGCGTGGGAACCGGGACGGCGATTTCGGTCGAGCGCAGCGTATTTGCGTCGCTTGAAGGCGTCGGTGCCGCCGTCGAAGGTGATGGCGTCGTGGCCGGAACGGACAACGTGGTCTGGGCGTCTGATGCCGGCCTGCTTGTTGGGGCGCTCGACATCGATCCGATGCCGGTCGGCGGGCCGCTGACGAGCCTGTTCTGCGACCCTGACTACGCGTGGTGGCCCAAGGTCGGATCCGGTATCGTCGACGCGTTGGGCGACGCCGGCGACGTCGACGGGAGTCTGACGGACCTTGGCGCGTCGGGAGGTCCGCAGGCTCACGCGTTCCTCTACGCCGACGGCGATGGGGATTCCGACGCATTTCTCCGCGACTGCGACGATTCCGACGACACAGTGGGACCGTCTGCGGTCGAGACCTGCAATGATCGCGACGACGATTGCAACGACCTCGTCGACGACGACCCGATCGACCTCGCGACGCTCTGTGAAGACGCCGACGGCGACGGGTTTGGCGCAGCGGACGGCGCCACCGCGCTCGCGTGCTTTCCCTTCGACGATTTCGTGGAGGATTGTTCGGATTGCCAGGAGGGCGACCCGGCAGTCCCTGGGGTCGAGGTGTGTGGCGGTGGCGACGAGGACTGCGACGGGCTCGTCGACGACCTCGATGCCAGCGTCGACCCCGCGTCGCAAACGGCCTGGTACGAAGACGGGGATGCCGACGGCTACGGGGCCGCGCCGGTCGTGGTCGCGTGCGTCGGCCCAGACGGCAGCGTGGCCGTTGCTGGGGATTGTGACGACACGGAGGCCGACGTGTCACCCGGGGCTTTCGAGCTCTGTGCGGCTGGCGATGAGGACTGCGATGGGCTCGCGGGCGACGAGGATGACCCGATCGACCCCACGATTTGGTACGCCGATGCCGACAACGACGGCTTCGGCGGCCTTTTCTTGGCCGACGCATGCGAGGCGCCTCCCGGCTCCGCCGCGGTGGCGGGCGATTGTGACGACCTGGACCCGGCCACCCATCCAAGCGGCCTCGAAACGTGTTCGGCGGGCGACGAGGACTGCGATGGCCTGTTCGGTGACGCCGACCCGGACGTCGTCGATGGCGTGGCCTGGTACGAGGACAACGACGAGGATGGCGCTGGCGGCGCGCTGCTGACGGTGGCCTGTGAGCCCCCGGCTTGGGCGGTCGCGGTGGGCGACGATTGCGACGACTTCGACGCGAACCTGGTTCCGGGCGCCATCTGGTACGTGGATGCGGACGGCGATGGCGTAGGCGGGGCCGAGGTCATCGTGGCCTGCTCCCCCCCTGCGGGGGCAGTTGCGGACGCCGGGGACTGCGACGATGGCGATCCCGACATCGGGCCTCACCGCCCGGAGACGTGTGGCGGTGGCGACGAGGATTGTGACGGCCTTGTCGACGACGAAGACCCGACGGTGACGGGGTTGACGCCGTGGTACGTCGACGCCGACCACGACGGGTTTGGGGCGGGCGAACCTGCACTCTTCTGCCTCGCCCCCGCCGATCTCGTGACGCTCGACGGAGACTGTGGGGATGGTGACCCTACCATCCACCCCGGCGCCGCAGAGCGTTGTGGCGGCGGTGACGACGACTGTGACGGGGAGGTGGACGAAGACGTCCTCGATGCCCCCGTCTGGTTCGCGGATGTCGACGAGGACGGATTTGGCGGCGTCGCGGTGGGACAGGCGTGTGACGCGCCCGTTGGCGCGGTCGGCGTGGGCGGAGATTGCGATGACACCGACGACGCCAGTTCGCCTGCCAGCACGGAGGTGTGTGGCGGTGCGGACGAAGACTGCGACGGTGAGTTCGACGACGACGATACGTCGCTCGACCCGGCGTCATTGTCGTCCTGGTTTGTGGACGGCGACGGCGACGGCGTCGGCGGAGACCTTGCGGCCCTAAGTTGCGCCCCGCCCGATGGGGCCGTCTCCCGTTCGGGGGACTGCGATGATGCCCGCAGCGACATCGGGCCGGATGCCGCCGAGGTGTGCAACGGCGTCGACGAGGACTGCGACGGTTGGATCGACGACGAGGACCCCTCCCTCGACCTCACAAGCGCCCCAGCCTGGCTGCTCGACCTCGACGTCGACGGCTTTGGAGGCGCCGTCGCCGAGGCGGCCTGCGCGGTGCCGGGCGCCGTCCTGTTGGCTGGCGATTGCGACGATTTGGACCCCGATGTGTCGCCGGTGGCCACCGAGGTTTGCGGCGGCGTGGACGAGGACTGCGATGGTCTGACCGACGCCTCGGATCCATCGCTGGACGGTACGACGTTGTCCACCTTCGCAATCGACGGCGACGGGGACGGGTACGCACCGGACGGCGTGATTTGGCGCGAGGCGTGTACGCCGAACGAGGGCGAAGTGGCCCTTGGTGGCGACTGCGACGACGGCATGGCGACCGTCTTTCCGGGGGCGACCGAGTTCTGTAATGGGCTGGACGACGATTGCGACGCGGTGATCGACGGGGACCTCGCCGTCGACAAAGTCGGTTTCTACGGCGACGTCGATGGCGATGGGCGCGGCGACCCCAATGCGGCGGTGTACGCGTGCGATTTGCCCACGGGGGCCGCAGAGCTGCCCGATGACTGCAACGACGCCGAACCTCTCGCTTGGACGGGCGCAGACGAAGTGTGCGACGATGTCGACAACGACTGCGATGGCGTCACCGACCCCGACGACGCGCTCGACGCCTCGCTCTGGTACGCCGACGAAGATGACGACGGTTTTGGCGCCGAGGGGTCCGGTGAACCGTCGTGCGCGCCCATTCCGGGGCGGATTGCGACGGTGGGCGATTGCGACGATTCGGACGCCGCTGTTCATCCGGGGGCGGAAGAAGTCGCGGGCAACGGCGTCGACGAGGACTGTGATGGCACAGACGTCCCCGCGGAAACCCTCACGGAAGACACAGGGGGCGACGGCACTGGGTTCGATGGGGACCCGCCCAAGGAGTGCGGCTGCACCGCCGCGCCCGCAGGCGGGTCCGCCTGGCTCGCGGCGCTGCTGCTGGCCTTGGGACGGAGGCGGGCGTGTTGATCGCGTGGTTCTTCGCATGTGTGGGGCCGGAAACGAGCCCGGCGGAATCGCCTGACCAACAGGCCCGCCAGTGGGTCTCCTCGTGGCAACCGGACGCCGCCGGCCGGCCCTTTTCGCGGTCCGGTGAGCTTCGCGCGACCGTCCTTGGCGGAGACGTCCGACTCGAAGCGCGTCGCGGAGGCGCGAGCTTCGACTGGGCTCCCCGACCCGACGGCGAGGCGCTGGACTGGCAGATCGCAGATGACGGCCTCGTCGCGCCGGTGGACGGCGGTACGGCGTGGCTGCGCAATCGTGGCCTCGGCTTCGAGTTTGGCGTCGATGTCGACCGGCCTGCGAAGGACCTGCGGGTGGACCTTGGTCCCGCCATCGGTACCGTTCTGTCGGCGGGCTGGTGGCCGATCGATGGGCTGCGGGCCGAGGCGCCTCGAGCCTTCGACGCCGTCGGGCGGTCGCTGCCCGCTGCCTACGCCGTGGTTGAAGGGCGGGTCGCCATTGAGGTGGACGCGGCTACCGCAGCGTTCCCGGTGGTCGTCGACCCCTTGTTCACCGCGGACTTCGCCACGTTGGAGCCCAACCCCGCCGTGACGGGGGGTTGGTTTGGCCAGGCCGTCGCTGTCGATGGGAATTGGGTGGTCGTCGGTCAGCCCGGAGACTTGGCCGACGCTCCCAGCGACGGACTCGTCTCCGTGTACCTTCGCGGCGCAGATGGAGAGTTGGCCTTCGTCGAGACATTGACCGCGCCGGCCGGTGCGCTCGGATTTGGGGCCGCCTTGGCCCTGCACGACGATCGGCTCGTGATCGGGGCCCACTTGACGTCGTCGGGCACGGGCGAGGCCTACCTGTACCGCCGCGACGGCGACGGATTTGTCCTCGAAGGCGATCTGTCGCCGCCCGGCCTCGCCGTCGGCGACCTCTTTGGGCGATCGGTCGCCGTCGGCGGCGACGCCATCGCCGTTGGGGCCCCGGGCTCCGATGTGGGCGTCGCCGACGCGGGCGCCGTCTACCTCGTCGATGATGGGGGTGGCCTCATCGCAGAGGTCACCGCGGCCGACGGCGCCAGCGGAGACGGCTTCGGCATCGCCGTGTCCGCAACGCCCGAGCGGATCGCGGTCGGCGCGTCGGGCCGCAGCGGCTTCAGTGGGGGCGCCTACCTCTTTGCCCGCAACGTTGGCGGCCCGGACGGTTGGGGCGAGGAAAAGGCCTTCGACCCTCCCCTTGGCGTTGTCGCCGGCGATCGATTTGGCGACGCGATCGCGCTCGAAGGGGCCGACCTTCTCGTGGGCGCGCCCAAGTCCAATGCCGGTGCCGGTTCGGCGCACCTTTACGGGCGCGATGTCGGCGGCGGTGGGGCCTGGGGCTCCCGAGCGGAGTTCGTGGCGGCCGACCCGTCGGCGGCGTTGTCCTTCGGCGAATCGGTGGCCCTTGGCGACGGCGTCGCGGTCGTTTCGGGGACGGGAACGGACGGGGCCGGATTCGGGTTGACGGCCATCTTTGAGCGCGACGTCGGCGGTGACGAGGCCTGGGGTCGGGTGCAGGAATTGGCGGGCGGTGCCTCGGGTGACGACGTGTTCGTCGTCGCCGCCGTGGCTGTGTCGGGCGACCTCATCGTTCGGGGCGACGCGCGGGAGGACAGCGGCGGCCGTGCAGAAGCGGGGCGCGTCCAGGCCTACCGCCGAGAAGCGACGACGTGGGACCTCGTCGCGACGGCGGACGCAATCGACCCGCTGACGGGGATGAACTTCGGCTTTGCCCTCGCCGCGGAAGCCGATCGGCTCGCAGTAGGGTGCCCACTGGACGACGAGGGGGGCGGCGCGAGCGGCTCCGTCTTCTTGTACGCGCGGGAGGAGGGCGGACTCGACGGATGGGAACTCGTCGAGCGCATTCTCTCGCCCAGCCCCGAAGTGGGCGCCGAATTCGGCTTCGCCGTGGCTTTGGACGGTGGCCACCTGTTGGTCGGCGCCCCCTTTGACGATCAGGTCGGGGCGATCAATGGCGGTGCCGCTTGGCTGTTTGACCAGAGCCTTGGCGGGCTGGACTCGTGGGACGTGCGACGGGAGGTGTCGCCGGACGTCGACGAGGCGAATCAGAATTTCGGCCACGCAGTCGCGCTGGCCGAGGACCGCGCGTTCGTTGGCGCGCCCCGAGCGGACGACTTTGGAGCCGACGCGGGCGAGGTCCATACCTTCGAGCGGAATCAGGGCGGGTCGGACACCTGGGGACGGACGGGGCGACTCGTTCCCTCGGACGCCGGCGCGGGCGACCGTTTCGGAGACGCGCTCGCTGCGGACGGCGTGCGCGTGGCCGTTGGCGCGAGCACCCGGGACGCGCCGACGGCGGACGTCGGCGGAGTCTACATCTACGTCTGGGACGGCGCCTTCAGCCAAGAAGCCGTTCTGCTTGCGGCAGAGTCGGGCCTCGACGACGAATTCGGGTCGGCCGTGGCCTTGTCCGACGAGACCCTCGTCGTCGGGCTACATCGCGACGACACAGTGGCCATCGATGGCGGTCTGGTCACGGTGTGGAGTTTGGCGTCGGGCGCTTGGGCGCGCTCCGGGACGTTGCCGACCGCGGGGTTGGTCGAAGGGGAGGAGCAGGGCTTCTCCGTGGCCATGGCCCATGGTCGAATCCTCGCCGGCCACCCCGGCGTGTACGCGAACCGAGGCCGCGCCGTCCTTTATGAGTCCGTAGGCGGCAGCTGGGTGCAGGTCGCGGAATTGGCTGACGGGGCCGGCGAGCCGCTCGACCGCTTCGGCCGTACCCTGGTGGCCGAGAGCGATGACCTTTTCATCACTGCGCTGTACGCCGACCAGGCCGTCGCCGATCAAGGCCGGGTCTTCATTGCGACGGCCGGGGCGGCCCTCGCCCCGGTGGCTGAGGATGATGCGTTGGAGACGCCGGAGGACGTCGCGATTGCGCTTCCGGCTCCGGGTGTGCTCGCGAACGACTGGGATGGCAACGGGGACCTGCTGACCGCCACCATGGGGGCGGGACCCGAACACGGGACGGCCGTCGTGCTGTCGTCTGGGGCCATCTCGTACGACCCAGACCCCGACTTTGTCGGCGAGGACGGGTTCGATGTCGTCGTCACGGATTCGACGGGCCTGACAGCGACGTCCCGCGTGACGGTCTCGGTCGCGGCCCTGGCGGACGCGCCGGTCGCCGTCGACGATGGGTTCGCCGGTGACGAGGACACCGTCGTCGTCGGAAATGTCCTCAGCAACGACGTCGACGTCGATGGCGACCTGCTCGAGGCGGCCCTCGTCGATCCTCCTTCTGGGGATTTGGTCCTTGGGACCGACGGCGCTTTCACCTACGTTCCGCCACCCCATTTCTCTGGCGCTGACGAATTCACGTACGTCGCGGGCGACGGGCTCGCGTGGTCTGCGCCCGCCACCGTTCGAATCGCGCTCGCGCCCGTCGATGACGTTCCCTTGGCGGTATCGGACGCGTATGGGGCCACGGAGGACGTCGTCCTGAATGTTGGGGCGGCGGCCGGCGTGCTGGCGAACGACATGGACGCGGACTTGGATCCGCTCGGCGTCATGCTCGTGACGCCGCCAACGCGGGGCGTCCTCGCGCTCGCCACGAATGGCGCATTCACCTACACGCCGAATCCGGACGCGTCCGGCGTCGACACATTCAGCTACATCGCGGTCGGCGCGGGCGTGTCATCACCAGCCGCGAACGTCGTCATCACCGTCTCCGCGGTGGACGACGGCCCGGTCTGGCTGGCGCCCGTCGTCGGGCCGGGCCTTGAGGACGAGACGCTGCTGGTTGCGGCGCCGGGCGCCAAGGCCTGGTTCTCCGACGCCGAGGGCGAGCCGTTCACCGTCACATTGGTGTCGACCGAGGCTTGGCTCGACGTCACGGTGGCGCCCGACGGCACGTTCTCGGCAACCCCCGATCCCGACGCCAACGGGGTCGGCGTCACCCGGCTCCGGGCGTGTGACGGCCCGCTTTGCACGACGGCCGACCTGTCGCTGACGTTTGGCGCCGTCGACGATGCGCCACGGTTGATCGGTGCGTTGGGCCCGTTTGCGGTCGCGGAGGAGGGCGAACTCGATATCGCCGCCCCCGGCGTCCTCGGGGCGTACCTCGACGTCGATTTGGACCCGCTTACCGCGTCGCTGGTGTCGCCGGCCTCGTTCGGGACGGTGGCGGTGGGTGCCGGAGGGGGGCTCACCTACGCGCCGGACGCCGACCACGTAGGAGCCGACGGCTTCGTCGTGACGGCCTGCGACGCGGGGGGTTGTGGACCGGACTTGGCCGTCAGCGTCATCACGGGGGGCGTCAACGATCCACCCGTAGGGGTGGGGCCGCTCGCGTTCGACGTTGTCGAGGACGAGACGGCGACCTTCGGCGCGCCGGGACTGCTCGCCGGCTTCACCGATCCCGAAGGGGACCCGCTCAGCATCCAGCTGGCGTCGCCGCCCGCGTTCGGCCTGGTCGCCGTGGCGCTCGGGGAGGACGGCGCGTTCGACGTGATTCCCGAGCCGGACGCGGAGGGTGTCGACAGCTTCACCGTGCGGGCTTGCGATCCCCTCGTGTGCTCGGCCCCGTTGGTTGTCACGGTCGATGTCTTGGGTGTCAACGACTTGCCGCGCCCTGTGGGTGAGGCCGAGGCGACGTTCGAGGAGGACGTCGGCGGCACCTTGTTGAAAGACGACCTGATTGCGTTGTTTGTCGACGTAGAAGGGGACCTGATGTCCCTCTCTGTCGCGTCTAGCGACGGTGGAACGGCCGTCGTCGACGGGGCGGGTTCCGTGGCCTTTGCGCCGGACGCCGATCGCGTGGGTGCGGCATCCGTCGACGTGGCGGCGTGTGACGCCGAAGGATGTGGATTGTCTGCGCGCGTGGTTCTCGAGCTGACGCCCGTCCCGGACGTCCCGCGGAGGCTCGCTTCGCAGGTGGCGCTCGATGGCGTCGAAGACACGCCGTTCGTTCTGGAGGCGCCGGGTGTTGCCGCCAGCTTTGAGGAGGTGGATGGGGACCCGTTGGGCTTCGTGGTGGTGGTCGAACCTGCACACGGCGACGTCGTCGTCGATCCCGACGGCGCGTTCACCTACACGCCGGGCCCGGACGAGACAGGGCTGGTGGCCTTTGAGGTCGAGGCCTGCGACGCGGATGGCTGCGCGCCGAGTGTCGTCGTCGAGATCGACCTCGCTGCCGTCAACGATGTCCCTCGCGCGCTTGTGTCGAGTACGAACGTTGCGGGCGTGGAAGACGTCACCCTCGTGCTCGGCGACCTCGGGGTGCACTTTGAGGACCCCGAAGGCGACGACGTCTCCACCGTCACGGTTGTGCCGCCCGCCCACGGTAGCGTGCTGTTCGGCCTCTACCTTCCGCACGCCGACTACAACGGCGCCGATGAATTCCAGATTGTTGGATGCGACGCCGGTGGATGTGCAACTGAGCCCGTGACGGTGTTCGTCGTCGTTCAGCCGTCGTCCGACCCCACGACCCTCGTTTCGCCACTACCCGATGTGACGACGGACGAGGACGTTCCCGTCGAGCTGCCATTGGCGGGGATGGAAGGCGCCTTCCATGACAAGGACGGGCTGCCCTTGGTGGTCTCCATCACGCTGCCACCAGATCCCGCATTCGGGACATGGGACGGCCTCACGTTCGCGCCTGCGCGCGACGTTTTTGGCGTATTCACGGTTGGGGTGATGGCCTGTGAAGAGGGCGGTGGGAGTTGCTCCACCACGGCGACCTTCGACGTCGTGGTGGAGGCCGTCGACGACGCACCACGGGTCGTCGGGGCGGCCCAGTTTGCGGGCACCGAGGATGTGGCGATCAGCGGCGACCTGTCCGGGAGCGTGACGGATCCGGAAGGTGACCCGGTGGACTTTGAGGCGGTCGGTGCTGCGGGCCCCGGCCTCGCCTCCGTGTTGGTGGCACCTGACGGCAGCTTCCTGGCGGCACCTGTGGCTGATCACCACGGCGGGGCGACGTTCGTCGCGCGGGGATGTGGGGCTGCTGGCTGCTCGGCGGAGTTCGACGTCCTTCTGGACTTCGCGGCGGTCGACGATGCCCCGCGGGCGTCGCCCGATGGACCCTATGTGGGTGCGGAGGGGGAGACGCTTGTCGTCGATGTGGCGATGGGCGTCCTCGCGAATGATTTCGAGCCGGACGGCGACCCGATGGCGGCCTTGCTGGTGACGCCGCCATCCTGGGGGACAGTGGAGTTGCAAGCCGACGGGAGTTTCACCTACGTCGCATTCGACGAAGACTGGTGGGGCCAGGACGAGTTCGGAGTCGTCGCGACGGACGCCCTTGGCAGCTCGGGCCTCGTCGACGTGACTGTGGTGTTGCAAGCCGTTGACGACCCTCCGCGGGCGGTCGAAACGGAACGTTTCGCGGTCGGCACGGAGGATCTCGAAGTCGTGCTGGCCCCTTGGCTCGATGCGTTCACGGACCCCGAGGGGGACCCGATGGCGCCGCTGATCCGCACGTTGCCGGCGGGCTGGGTGGGGTCCATCGAACCGGATGGGAGTGCTCGCTTGACCCCGGCCGCCGATGCGAACGGGCTCGCGACGGTTGTCGTCGGCGCGTGTGATCGCGACGATGTGTCGGCATGCGGCGCCGAGTTGGTCGTCCACGTCGATCTGGCCCCGGTGGACGATGCCCCCCGGAGGCTGCCCGACGTGGGCATCGTCGCAGTCGAGGACGCCTCGGTGGCACTCGATCCAGACCTTTGGTTCACGGACGTCGACGGCGACGACATTCGATTGGAGTCTGTGACGACGCCTCTTGGCAGCGTGGTCGCCGACGGCGATGGGCTGCGGCTCGACCTGACTCCGGATGCGTTCGGGGATGGGACGCTGACGGTCGTTGCGTGTGGGGCGGTCTGTGGTCCTGCGGTCGATCTGCCGCTGACGGTGTTGGCGATGCCGGATGCGCCGATCGCCGTCGACGACGCGTTCGTCGGTCTTGAGGACGCGGCCATGGCGATCGTTGCGCCCGGCCCCCTGGCCAACGACGTCGACCCCGACGGCGACCCGATCTCCGCGGTGGGGCTCGATCTCCCTGAGGGCTGGCTTGGGACCCTGTTGTCCGACGGACAGCTCGACCTCGTTCCGCCCGTCGACTGGACGGGAACGACCCTGATTCCGTACAGCGTCACGGACGGCTCGGCGACGTCGTGGGGAGCGATCTCGGTGTCGTTGACGCCCACTGAGGACCCGACCGTGGTGGCGGCGTCGTGGTCCTATGCGACCGACGAAGACGTGCCCCTGGTCGACCCGGCCCCTGGCGCGGGCCAGGCGTTCATGGATGCGGACGGCCCCGTCGAAGTGTCGGTTGCGGTTGCGCCGGCACACGGGACGTTCGACGTCGACGACGATGGGACGGTCACCTGGGAACCGGATGCGGACTTCTTTGGCGCCGACGTCGTCGGGATCGTGGGGACCGAGTCTGGCATCGTGTCCGACGTGTTGTGGGTCGACCTGACCGTCCATCCGGTGGATGACCCGCCCAAGGCCGTGACCACGTGGCTCGAGGGAGTCGAGGACACGGTGCTCGATTTCGATCTTGGGGTTCTATTTTTCGATCCCGAGGGAACCGACGTCCATTTTGTCCTGACGGCGTCGCCGGTCGCTGGCGGGGACGTCAGTGTCGATCCCGAAGGTGTCGGGCGCCTCACGCCTTGGCCCGACGCGGTCGGCCCTGTGCTGTTCACAGTGGCGGCGTCGGACGCGGGTGGTTTGGTGTCGAGTGTCGACATCATGGTCGAACTGGCCGCTGAGGACGATGAACCCCGGCCCAGCCCCGACATGTTCGAGGCCACGGAGGACGTACCGCTCTTCGTCGATGTGCCCGGTGTGCTCGGCAACGACGTCGAGGTCGATGGGGAAGGCCTGGTGGCGGAGGTCCTCGACGGGCCCGCGCACGGCGTTCTCGATCTTCTCGGCGACGGCTCGTTCAGCTGGGTACCCGCCGAAAACGACGCATCCTCGGTGTCGTTCACCTACGTCGTCAGCGATGGGCTCTCCGTGGTCGGGCCCGTCGAGGTCGACATCGTGATGGTCGCGGTTGACGACCCCCCGTTCGCGGTCGACGACACCTTCGACGTCCAGGAGTCGACCCCGCTCTTCGTGGCGGCCCCGGGCGTTCTGGCCAACGACGGGGACGTCGAAGGCGATGGGCTTGTGGCACGACTCGTGGACCCGCCAGTCAACGGGATCCTCACCCTGGGGCTTGATGGCAGCGTCGAGTACGTCCCCGACCCGGCTTTCGTAGGCGTGGACCACGCCAGCTACGTGGCGGATGCGGCTGGTCAGACGTCCGGCCTGGCCTGGATCGAGTTCCTCGTCGGGCCAGCGGAACGGCCTCCGGTCGCGGCCGATGACGCGTTCGAAGTGGCGGAGGACGTCGAATTGTCGGTGGCGGCGCCTGGCGTCCTCGGCAACGACCTCGACCCGGAGGGCCTGTCGTTGACCGCGGAGTTGGCGACATCGCCGGCGCTCGGGAGCGTGGAACTCTCGCCGGATGGCGCCTTCATTTACTATGGGGATCCCGACGTTCACGGCGCCGACGCCTTCTCCGTTCGCATCGTCGACGCGGCCGGCCTGTCCGTCACCTCCGTCGTCTGGATCGATATTTTCCCGGTCAACGACGCCCCCGTCGCCTTGGGGGACAGCTACCGCGCGGATGCGGGCATTTCGCTTGCGGTCGGTGTCGACGAGGGCCTCCTGATCAACGACGTCGACGTCGACGGCGACACGTTGACTGCGGTGCTCGTTTCGCCGCCCGCCGGCGGGTCGCTCACCTTGGGCCCCGACGGCAGTTTCACGTACGTGCCTACGGCGGGCTTCTCTGGCGTCGACGGCTTCAGCTACGCGGCTTTCGACGGCGCCTTGCAGAGCAACCCGGTCGTCGTCACGGTCGATGTGGCTCCGTTGCCCGAGGACACCGCCGCTACGGACGGCTGCGACGACCCTCAGACTTGGTACCATGACTACGACGGCGACGGGTACGGCACCCCTCGTTCGCCGCTGTTGGCCTGCGACGAGCCCGACGCCTACGTCACGAACCGAGACGACTGCGACGACCTGGACGATGCCGTCCACCCTGACGCGACCGAGATCCCCAACGACGGCGCTGACCAGGACTGCGACGGCGAGGACACGGAAATCCGAGCGAGCGGGTCGTGTACGTGCGACAGCGTTGGCGGCGGCGGGCCGGCTTGGGTCGTGATCCTCCTCGCCTGCGCCGCGCGCCGCTCAGGGCGGGGCCGTCCCGTCCCGGCGCGCAATGGCCGCCGCGAGGCGCACGAGCTCAGGTAGGCGGGCGTCGCCGGTTGCCCCGCGCCCAGCGGCGTCGTCGGCCAACGCCACGAGGTCGTCCCACCCACGTCCAACGGGGAAGCCCATGGACTGGACGTCGGCCAAGAGGGCGGCGGCGGTGGCCATCTTGAAATCGGCCGACGCGAGTTGCCACTGGACGGGTCCGTCCTGCGTCGACGCCGTGAGGACGCTGCCCATCTCCCAGGTTTCCGCCGTCGGCCCCTTGGCCTCCCAATCCATGGTCAGGACGGTTCCGGACACGGGCCGGAGCGTCACGTCCCAGACGACCGACAGGCGCGTGCCCTCCGCCAACGGCCGATCGGAGAGAAGGTCGCGGTCGTCGGCAAGGAGGCGGGCGGACGCCGCGACGTCATCGTGGTACCGCAGGTCGGGTCGGAACGAGCCCGCGGTCGTCTTTGGCGGCATCGTGATGGCGCGCAGGTCCTCGATCAGCTCGTCCACGGACCATGCGTAGGTCGCGCGTCCGAGACCGGAACGCGCGAGCTCCTCCAGCCCGTCCACCGGACCGAGGACGCCGATCGCGGCCACCGAAAGGTCGATGCGACCCCGCTTTTGCAGCAGGTATTTCGTGGTGGCCTTCGGGTCGTAGTCGAGCCGCGCGTTGGAATCGGTCATGACGACGACCCGATTGGGGACACAAGGGCGCCGCAGGGTGTCGGCGAGGATGATCGCGTCGCGGCCGCCGCCCTGGGCGATCCGGTCGCCGCTGTCGAGCTCGGAAAGCGCGTCCTCGATGGCGTCTTTGCGGCCGACCATGGTCCTCGGGAGCAAGACGCCGCGTCCGCCCGCGTACCGGGCGAGCGACACGGTCGTGCGCGGAGGCGCGGTGGCAGCAAAGCCGGCGATGGCTTCGCGGACGACGTCCAACCGCGTCGTCGCAGGCGCACCCGCCTCGGGGACGGTGTCCGTCCATGGCAGGTGGCGGTTCGCGACCGTCAACATGGATTGGCTGACGTCGACGAGGAAAACGACGTTGCCCGCGTCGTCTGTGACCGGCGATGGCGGTGTGGTCACCGACAAGTGCACGAAGCGGTGGCCCGGCAGCCAGGGGTGGGGCGCGGACTCCAGCGTCACTCGGACGGGGTCGGCCCCTTCATGGCGAGGCGCAAAGGCCGCGGCGTAGTCGAGACCGCGGGCGCGGTCGGGCATCTTTCCGGCGCCGAGGGCGGCCCGCAGCGCATCGAAGTCATCGGGTTCGCCTGGCGTGATCGCGCCTTGGGCGGCCAGAATCTCGGCGCGGGTGCGCCGCGACTCGACGCACACTTCAACGATGGGTTCTTCGGTCGGAGCGGGGTCCATCGGTTCCATGTCGACGTGCGTCGGCGCCGGCGGCCGCTAACCGCGCCGCGATGTAGGACGGGCCGTGGCGATCTGGCCTCCACCGTCAAACCAGGTCCGGGCGCCCGGCGACGCGCGCCACTTCAATCTCGTCCGCCCGCATCCGCCGACGGGCGACCAGCCGGCCGCCATCGCGTCGCTGCTGGAAGGTCTCGCGGCCGGCGCGCGCGATCAGGTCCTCCTTGGCATCACGGGCTCCGGCCAGACCTTCACGATCGCCAACGTGATCGCGGCTTGGGGCCGTCCGACACTTGTGCTCGCGCCCAACAAGACGCTGGCGGCCCAGCTGTTTGGGGAGTTCAAGGCGCTCTTTCCGAACAATGAAGCAGATTACGACGGAGAACGCGGGCAAGCTGCAACTTGCCTGGCAGTTTTCGACGGGCGTGTTGCGTGGCCATGAGGGCGCGCCTTTGGTAGTTGGCGATGTGATGTATCTCCACACGCCCTTCCC
>SXGT01430163.1_pt1 | contig 68794 bp, 62 predicted proteins | sample 3176221 | NCBI WGS metagenome assembly SXGT01 (sample SAMN11356862, study PRJNA531348) | freshwater metagenome | isolation source: freshwater sample F1-120 | place: China: Fuxian Lake, Yuxi | collected 2017-12-25
GGCGCGAGAGGACCTGAATCACGCGGCGGATTTCGTCGTCGCGGCCAATGACCGGGTCGAGTTTGCCCTGCCCGGCGAGTTGGGTAAGGTCGCGGCCGTAGCGTTCAAGGGCTTCATAGGTGGCCTCGGGATTCTGCGAAGTAACCCGCTGGCTGCCTCTAACCTCACGGAGGGCCTGCATGAGGCGCTCGCGGGTGAGCCCGAATTCCTTGAGGAGACGGCCGGTGAAACCGGAGTCGTCCGCGATAGCCAGAAGAAAATGCTCGACGGAAACGTACTGATCTTTAAGCTGCTTCGCTTCGTCCTCGGCCTGAACGGCGACGCGGTTGAGGCGCGAGGTGACGAAGATCTGATCGGGCGGACCGGAGGGTCCGCTGACCTTGGGAAGGCGGCCGAGTTCCTCGGTGACCCTGGCGCCGAGATTCTCTACCTGAAGCCCAGCTTTGTTCAGAATGGAAGCCGAAAGGCCGCGCTCCTGGTCGAGGAGAGCGGAAAAGAGGTGCTCGACATCGACCTGTTGATGTCCGAGACGAATGGCTTTTGACTGCGCGTCTGAGAGCGCCTGCTGAACTTTTTCGGTGAAGTGGTTAATGTCCATGTTCGATCTCTACATTAGAATATCAAGAAATCTTAGTGATGTAAACTAAACTTTTATTATTTGTTGCGGACTCGAATCACCACTGAGATGGGTAAGCCTCTTCCAGGGTGGTGGCCGGGACAATGGATTCCTCTCGATCAAGACCTTCGCGGGAGAGTCTGCTCGCCACGAATCAGCGTGCGCAAATTGAGCGAAGGCTCGTCCTTTCGATCCGCTCGCAACTGAACCTGAATTCCGTTGGGTCAAGGCGAGACGTCCATCATGTCTGCCGTACGACATGATGCGATTTGGAAATCGAGCTCCGGGAAGTTGAGTTTCTTTCCTACAGGATCGGCCTAACCCGCTGTTGTGGCGCGAGTTGGCGCCTCACAGCGTTAAATTCCAATGCAGCCGGGCATGATCGGCCTTGGTTGCACGCGGTATCCCGAATTCGCCCGCGGGCGACGTTTCCGCGGCGGCGGTGGTCATAAGGGGTAGCAGAGGCGAAAATTGGAGGGCGGAAGGCGTTTCCTACGCCGGCCAGTGTTCGTCGGTGATGTAGGCCGCGGCCGCCGCCGTACCCCAGGTACTTGATGCGCCGACGGCCATGACCCTCCGCCCGGCAAACGTGCCGGGCCAAACCGTGACGAGTGCGTAGTCCCGACCGGAAGACCGGCTCTTCATCGCAAACTGATAGACCTCCGACTCGCCGGCTCCTGGCCGAAGGTTTCGGAGCAGCGACAACTGGTCCGCCAGGCCGACGAATTGAAAATCGCTGGGGCGGTCGAGTTCGCGGCCGAGCGTGCGGAAACGCAAGGAAGCCAGGAAGATGAGGTTGCCTGCGTTGAGGTCCTGCCATTTGGTAGGGCGATTCCGTATTAGCGGAAGGTCCACTCCGGCATTGTGGAAAAACCGGGTGAGCAGGCTCGCGCCTTCGGCCTCACCCATACCGGTGTATATTTCCAAGGGGATGGTCTTCGCGCCGGTCTGCTGTTCCAACTGTGGTGCCGCCGCGCTCCCGGCGATTTCTTCAGGGGCGTTAACTTGGACATCCCGGACCCGCAGCCCGTTTAGGTCCATGAAAAGCGGGGCGCCAGCGGCCAGAAAGGTCCGGATGGGACGAGTGCGGCCTTCCGGAACCGAGGCGAGCCGCGGGCGTTTCCGCGCGGTGAACTGGAGCGCATAGTGGCCCTGCGGCACTTCCACGAGGTATTTCGTCCGCCGCGCCCGGCCCTTCGTAATAGGCCGCAAGTTTCTTCCGCAGGATGCCGATCTGGACGCGGACAATCGAATCCGTGCGAGGGTCGAAATCCTTCCGGCGGCCGAAAACCGCCGACCCAATGGAATATTCCTTCAGATGATCGGGCGAGCCGGAGAGGGTCTGTTCCACAAGATAGCGGAGCAGCCGCTGCTTAACCCTCGCGCCGGGGCGGGTTTGGGACGGGTTGCCGCTCTGTTTCGGGCATAGGCGAGCTGTTGACACTCGGACACTACTGTCCGAGACTGGTAAGGTGAAGGGCGGTGAGTTCGAGCGGAGAGTCCGGAAGTGGCGCGGAAGAGGAACATCACCTGCCAGTTCTTGGCCGACAAGGGAAAAGGAAGCCACGGCCGCCTCTACGTCGGCGACGAGTTCACCACGCTCAAGGATCGCAAGAAAGAGATTGGCCGCGACCTGCTGGCCAAGATGTGCGCGGATCTGAAGATCGATCCGCATGACCTGTAGGAGGTAAACGCATGTTCTCATTCAGCTACCCTGCGAAGTTCAAGGCCGCGAGCGATGGCCGCGTGCTTGTCGAGTTTATCGATCTGCCCCGTGTGGCCACAGACGGCAAGGACGACCGCGAGGCCATGGAAGAAGCCATCGACGCTCTCGGCTCCGATCTCTCGATCCGCTTGTCCCGCCGGGAGGAGATCCCCACGCCGTCAGCCCGCAATCGTGGCCAGCGCCTCGTGCCGGCGCCACTCTGGCTGGCGCCGAAACTCGCGCTCTACCTGTCTATGCGCATTCAACGCGTCAGCAACTCCGAACTCGCACGCCGCCTGGGCGTCCACGAGCGGGTGGTCCGCCGCATGCTCGATCCCGAACACGCCACCAAGGCCGAGAAGATCCAAGCCGCCCTCGCCGTCCTCGGCAAGCAGATGACCGTTGAAGTCCGCGACGCCGCGTAAGGCGTGCCCCGTATCGGCCGGGGTCGAGGCGCCGCCGGCGCTGTTGTCCGCCGCAGGCAGCCGTTTCCTATGGCAGCCAGTGAGCCGTCACGAAGCTCGTTGAGGCGGCTTGGCTGTCTCTGATGTCCACCTGGAGCAAGATCTGGAGCCCAGTCTTACCTGAGGAATCCTCGGGGCCGATCTTGCCCCACAACTCGCGCAGGCTGAGTCCGTCGGTGATGTAGGCTGCGGCCGCCGCCGTGCCCCAGGTGCTTGAAGCTCCGACGGCCATCACTCTCCGTCCGGGGAACGTGCCGGGCCAAACCGTGACGAGCGCGTAGTCCCGGCCGGAAGACCGGCTCGTCATCGCAAAATGATAGACTTCCGACTCACCGGTTCTTGGCCGCAGATTTCGAAGCAGAGACAGTTGGTCCGGCAGACCGACAAATTGAAAATCGCTGGGGCGGTCGAGTTCGCGGCCGAGCGTGCGAAAACGCAAGGAAGCCAGGAAGATGAGGTTGCCTGCGTTGAAGTCCTGCCATTTCGTAAGGCGGTTGGTTATCAGAGGAAGGTCCACTCCGGCAGTGTGGAAAAACCGGGTGAGCAGGCTCGCGCCCTGGGCCTCTCCCATGCCGGTGTATATCTCCAGGGGGATGGTCTTAGCGCCCGTCTCACGTTCCAGCCGCCGTGCGGCCGCACTCCCGGCGATTTCTTCAGGCGTGTTGACCTGGACATCCCGAACCAGCAGCCCGTTCAGGTCCATGAAAAGGGGCGCGCCGATCACGAGTTTGACCGAAGAGCCAGGTTCGAAAAAGCCTTTCCAAACCGGGTGGTTTCGCCACTCGAAGGGGCGGGTTGCAACGGCGGACGGCGAAACCGGGGGCGCCGCCAGACGGGTTGCCAGAAAGACAGCGAGTCCTCCCGCAAAGGCGCCTGATGCCAAAAGGGTCCAAATCGGCCGGGTGCCGCGTTCCGGAGCCAAAACTGCCGATGCGCTCTTCCGCGTGCTGAACTGGAGCGCATAGTGGCCCCGCGGCACTTCCACAAGGTATTCATCCGCCGAGCCCGGCCCTTCGTAATAGGCCGCAAGCTTCTTCCTCAGGATGCCGATCTGGACGCGGACAATCGAATCCGTGCGTGGGTCGAAATCCTCCCGGCGGCCGAAAACCGCCGACCCGATGGTATATTCCTTCAACTGGTCGGGCGAACCGGAGAGGGTCTGTTCGACAAGATAACGGAGCAGCCGCTGCTGGATGGGGGAGTCGCGAAAGATCTCACTCGAAAGCACACGCTCGGTTTGTAACCGCGCCGATTCGGGCCCGGGCGCGTCGCTGACCGCAGGTGCACTGACTGACATGAATCCCCACTACATCTGGATGTCAATCATAACACAACGATTCACAAGTGAATTTGCTGTCAAGCTACACGAATTAACTTCCGCTCACGAGCTTCCACCGCTACACTCACGGACAGCGTAATCGGGGTTCGGATTTCTCAGCAATCCACCTGACACAATTACAAACACGAGGATATTCATGCGAAGTCAGATCGTCCGTGCCTTAGTTCTGCTTTCCGTCTGCGCCGCAGCCGCGTTCGGCCAGATCAGCCGGGCCACTATTCTAGGAACAATCGCCGACCAGCAGGGGAGCGTGATCCAGGGGGCGCCCGTCAAGATCACCCACGTGGAGACCAATCAGATCTACTCAACTACCACGACGGACGCCGGTTTCTACACTGTTCCTGGCCTGCCGGTAGGCGCCTATGAGGTTGCAGCGGAAATGACCGGCTTCAAGAAGAGCTTGCGAAAAGGCATCGTGTTGCAGGTGGGAGACCGCGCCCAAGTCGATTTCCAGCTCGAACTGGGAGCCATAGCGGAATCGGTGGAAGTGACCGGCTCCGCGCCACTGGTGAACACCTCGGACGCGACCGTCGGCAAGGTTATCGAGAATGCGCGCATGGTCAGCCTGCCGCTGAACGGCCGGAGCGCGCTGGCGCTGGTGGCGCTGACACCCAGCGTCCGGGCCCATGCCGAATCGCCCCAAGGCTTCGGCGACCGTGGAGTGCTGGTCTCGGGCTTCAGCGTGAACGGCGGGCCGAGTGGCGCCAACAACATCACGCTTGACGGAGCGTCGAATATCAATCCGCGCGCGGGAGACGTAAACGTGAATCCGGCGGTCGACGCCATCCAGGAGTTCAAGGTGCAGAGCGGAGTGATGTCGGCCGAGTTCGGCTATACGGCCGGTGGTGTGGTGAACATGGTGACGAAGTCCGGGACGAACAGTTTCCACGGAACACTCTATGAGTTCCTGCGAAACGACAAGCTGGATGCCCGCAACGCCTTTGCGAACACCAAAGCCCCGTTTCGCTACAACCAGTACGGCGGCGCGGTGGGTGGACCCGTTCGCAAGGACAGGACTTTCTTCTTCTACAATTACGAAGCCTGGAAGTTCCGGCGGCAGTATACGGTGATCGGAACTACGGCGACGGAGGCGGAGAGACGCGGTGATTTTTCGGCGCTCGGTGACGCAAGAGGGACGCCGATCCCCATCTATGATCCTCAGACCACGCGAGCCAACCCCGCGGGAGCGGGTCTTGTGCGCGATATCTTCCCGCGAAACACGATTCCTGCAAACCGCTTAGACCGGGTAGCCTTGAACATACTGCCCTTCTACCCGCTGCCGAACCGGGCGCCGTCCGACCCGTTCACGCACGCGAACAACTACCAGGCGAATCTCGGCGCAAGGAAGGATGCGCGGCAGATGACCGCCAAAGGCGACCACCAGTTTTCCCCCAAGAACCAGGTCTCCTTCCGCTACACGCTATGGCAGCATCAGGACGACAACGGCGGCACGGGGAACGGCTACTATACCGACAGGCTGGCTCGCGTCCGGAACGACGATTACAAGAATCAGAACTTCAGCCTCACCGATACGCACTTCCTATCGGCCCGGCTGATCAATGAGCTCCGCCTCGGCTATGTTCGCAATCTGTTCCCCTTTGTTCCCGCGAGCGTGGGTACGGACCCCACTGGTAAGCTTGGGTTGCCGAATAGCGTTCCAAGCCGCACTTTACCAGGCGTTAACATCGGAGGGTTGCCGAACCTGCAGGGTTTCCCTTCGGGATTCGGCACAATCCAGGGACTGATCTCGATGGACGTGAAGCAGATCGCGGATAGCCTGACCCTCATTCGCGGGAGCCATACGATAAAGGCGGGTTTCGAGTTTCGAAACACGCAATATAGAATTAACGCCTGCTTCCAATGCTCAGGGGTGTTCAACTTCAACAACCGCCTAACGGGAAATCCGCAGAGCCTCGCGGGAACGGGAGCCGGCCTGGCAAGCTTCCTTCTGGGCACGGTCGCGGACGCGAATATCGATTTCAACGTCGGCACCACCAACGAGGGCTATTCGCAGGCATACTTCGTGCAGGACGACTGGAAGGTCACCCGCCGGCTGACCCTGAACCTCGGCCTGCGTTATGACTACCAGCAGGTGCCTGGCGAGCGAAATAACGGCCTCACCAACTTCAATCCAACCGCGACGAATCCCCTGACGGGCCTGCCTGGACGGCTTGAGTTCGCGGGCGTCGACTTCGATCGAACGGTGATTAACCCGGATTACAACGACTTTGCGCCCCGCGTTGGATTCTCCTGGAACGTGTTCGGCTCCGGACGGACAGTGCTTCGTGGCGGATATGGGATCTACTCTCCCCTAACCTTCAATTACTCAAACAACTTCGGCGCGCTGGGGTTCAAGGGAAACAGCACCGTCTACACTGCGCCTGGAGGCAATCTCGATGTGCCTGCTTTCCGATTCCAGGACGGCTTTCCCTTTCCAGTTCAGTTACCCGTTGGCGCAAAACTGGGACCGAGCGGATTCTTGAGCCAGAACGTCAGTATTGACGAGCGGGGAAACCGGTCTCCCTATTCGCAGCAGGCGACCCTGACCTTGCAGCAGCAGTTGCCCGGCCGGCTCGTGCTGGAGGCCGGCTATTCCGGCAATAAGGGAACTAAGCTATTGGGTGCGGGCTACGACTTCAATCAGCTGGATCCGGCCAATCTGTCACTTGGCCGGGACCTCCTGGCGAACGTCTCCAATCCGTACGCGGGCAGGGTGCCCGGCGTGTTTGGAGGAGCTACGATAACGCGGCAACAGTCACTGCGGCCGTTCCCTTATTACAACCGCATTACGGTCAGCAATCCCCACATGGCGAGTTCAATCTATCATTCCTTCCTCCTCAACGTGGAAAGGCGAATGTCCGGCGGTTTGGTGTTGCTGGGCTCCTATACGTTCGGCAAGCTCATCAGCGACGGAATCAGCGGATTCGGCTTTGCGGGATCCGAGCTGGTGAATGCACTCGACAACCAGAACGGGAAATTCAACCGCCGCCGCGAGCGGTCTATCGAAGCAACCGATTCCGCCGGGCGTTTCGTGCTGAGCAGCATCTACGAATTGCCCTTCGGCAAGGGAAAACGCTGGAACTCGTCGAATCCGGTTGCGAGCCGCCTGCTAGGTGGATGGCAGGTGGATGGAGTACTGGCTCTGCAAAGCGGGGCGCCGCTGCGGGTCCGCGGGGCGAACAATTTCGGCATCGCCGACCGTCCCAACTCTACGGGAGTCTCGGCGGCCATCCCAACCGGTCAACGGAGCGCCGCGCGGTGGTTCGATACCACGCAGTTTGTAAATCCTCCGGACTTCACGTTCGGCAACGTTTCGCGCCTGCTTCCCGACGTACGCGGCCCCGGCACGACGAACATCGACTTTTCGGTTATCAAGAACACGGCCATCAAGGAACGAGTCTCGCTTCAGTTCCGCGCCGAATCGTTCAACTTTTCGAACCATACGAATCTACTTGCGCCCGACACCACGTTCGTTGCAGGAGCGGATAACAGGAACCGCAGCGGCACGTTCGGAACCATCACACGGTCACGCGACGCACGCGTTGTTCAGCTTGGCATGAAGCTGATATTTTAGAAACAGCCGGGACAACCGACAATGCCACGAGCACTTGCTCTCTTCGCGTTTTCCGGGCTACTGGCCGCTCAGCCAGTCACACGAAAGAATCTCATTGACGAGCATATCTTCGGAAAAATGGAACGCGACGGTATTCCGCACGCGCCTGTCACCTCCGACACGGAGTTTCTGCGGCGCGTGACGCTCGACCTCACGGGCCGCTTGCCGAGCGCCGAATCGGTCCGCAAGTTTATGGCCGACCGGAGCCCGGACAAACGGGACAAGCTCATCGATTCCCTGTTCCCCACCCTGCCCACGATGGGGATCGGGCGACGGCCGACAAGGGTGGGTCCATTCCTCGATAAGTGGTCCACGTTCTTCAGCGACCTCTTCCGAAACAACGAGCAACTGCGCGAGGGGATCAATAGTTTTCACGACCACATTTACAAATCGCTTGAACTCAACGTTCCCTATGACGAATTCGTACGAGACCTGATCACGGCGAGCGCCGTCTCTACCTGGACCAACGGCGCGGCCAACTTCGTGGCCCGGCACCGCGTAATGGGCGGCGACGGCTACTCGGTGATGAATCACGAGGACACCTGCGACGAACTGGCCATCTGGACCACGAGGCTGTTCCTGGGCGTCGACACGGAATGCATCTCCTGCCACGACGGCAGTGGCCATCTGGAGAAGATCAACCTGTGGCTCGCGGGTAAGAAGCGCGCCGACGTATGGCGACAGGCGGCGTTCTTCGGCAAGACCTACGTGGGTCCAGTGTACGGGCGCATCCCGGAATTCCGGGTCAAGGATTCGGAAAAGGGATATGATCTTTCGACGAAGAGCATCACACGTCTGCCGCGCTTCAAGGTAAACCTGGACGCGGAATTCCTGCTCACCGGGGAGCGTTATAGCGCCGCGCGCGGTGAAAGCGAACGTGCCGCGTACGCGCGGATGCTCACCGGCAGCCCCCAGTTTGCGCGAGCCGCCGTGAATCTGTTCTGGTCGAAATTGATGGGCCGGGGTATTGTGGACCCGCCCTTTGGGTTTGACCTCGCGCGGCAGGACCCGGCGAATCCGCCTCCCGCGCCGTGGACCATCCAGCCGTCGCATCCCGAGCTCCTGAACGCGCTTGCAGAGGAGTTTCGAAAGCACAACTACGACCTGCGCTATTTGATGCGAACAATCGTCACATCGACCGCCTACCAGCTCTCCTCCACGGGTCCGGGAACATGGAAACCGAACTATGACACCTACTTCGCGAGACATCAGGCGCGGCGTCTTTCGGCGGAAGAATTCTGGGACGCGGTCTCAGACGCCACCGGCATTTACGAGAAGTTCAAGGTGAAAGACCTGGACCGCACGTTTCGCTACGTGATGGAGGCGTCTTTCAATCAGGACTTCGCCGGCAGCCACCCACCCATTTGGAACCTGCTTCAGGAGTGGGGGCAAACCGATCGGGAAGATCCACCCACGGACCGCAGCAGCATGGTGCAAGCCGCCAGCCTCATGAATCACGATTTGCTGCTCAATCGCGTGAAGATACAGAAGGGCAGCCGGCTGGAGAGGCTACTTCGCGGGGAAACGCCGCGGAGCAACGCCGAAATTGTCGATGAGCTGTTTCTTGCCACGATCAGCCGATTGCCCATCCCGGCGGAAAAGAGCCAGGCCGTGCGGCTCATCGAGCAACAGCGCGACCAGGGCGCCGAGGATTTGATGTGGGCATTGCTGAACCGGATCGATTTCATTTTTTGCCAGTAGGAGAGAACATGACGGAATCTTCGAACCATCTTCCGACGCTCACGCGCCGCGATTTCTGGCGAGTCGGTGCGGTGTCCGTCACTGGAGCGGCGCTCGCGCCCATGGCAGGCCGGCTGCATGCGGCAGGCGGCGCGCGAGTCGAACCCCGGGGAGGCGCCGAGTGCGTCATCTTCCTCAATCTCGTAGGCGGTCCCTCGCAAATGGACACGTTCGACGTGAAGGAGTACAAGTTTACCCCGGCGGACCTGGATATCCGCACGACGCCGCGCGGGTACCGCTGGCCCTTTGGCCTCCTGCCCAAAACGGCCGGAGTTCTGGACGATGTCGCCGTCGTGCGCTCCATGGCTGCCTGGGAGACGCTGCACAACCTCGCTCAATATGGGCTGCAGGTGGGTCATCCGTTCACGGCTGCGCGCGCGAAGGAGTTGCCCTGCATCGGGTCGGTGATTGCGTACGAGTCGCTCGCGAAAGTCAAAGAAAGCGACTATCTGCCCCCCTTCGTTTCCATGAATTTTCCGGCGGGGGCGGTGAATGGAACGCTGATCCGCGAAGGCTTTCTCGACAGCGCCACAGCGCCGCTCGCGCTCGACCTGCGCAAGGGCGGCAGCATGCCTTTCCTGCTGAACGAGGAGCACCGTCCGCGATTCAACCGGCGTCTGGACTTCCTAAGAACCTTCGATACTTCGCGCGAACTGGACGGCGCCGGCGCGCCGAAACTGTTTCGCGAGTGGGACTCCTTCTCAAAGGGCGCGGAGAAAATGATCAAGTCTCCCAAGGTTGCGGGCGTGTTCCAACTGAAGGAGGACGAGCGAAAGCGCTACGGAAGCACACCGTTCGGAGACGCCTGCCAGATTGCCCGCAACATGGTTGCCGCGCGCGCCGGGGTTCGGTATATCCTTGTCAACCAGGGGGGGTGGGATCATCACGGCGACATCTATGGCAAGACCGACGGTTCGCGCATGGAGGATCCTCGCATGCGCGGCGGCCTCTACACCAACTGCGGTGAACTCGACGCGGCCTATGCAGGGCTGATTCAGGATCTCAAGCAGATGAAGGCACAGGATGGCAGGTCCCTGCTGTCGAAAACGCTGGTCCTGGCTATGGGTGAATTCGGCCGCACGCCTGGCGAGCTCACCGATATTAAGGGCCGCGATCACTGGCCGGCGGTCCGCGCGGGTCTGTTTGCCGGTGCCGGAGTAAAGGGCGGCCGCCTGCTTGGCGCAACCGACGAGAAGGGCGGAAAGATCGTCAAGTTCGACTGGCATCGAAACCGGCCCATGTACCCTGAAGACGTGACTGCAACCATCTACTCGGCGCTGGGAATCGACTGGTCAAAGAAAATCAGCGGAACACCATCCGGACGCGCCTTCGAGTACGTCGAGCCGATGTCCGGGACGACCTTCATCGACAGCACGGAAATCAAGGAGTTGTTTACGTGATCAAAACCATCTGGCTGGCGCTTGCCCTCACCTTTGCCCTCGCGGCTCAAGATAGCGCGCCGAAGCTTCCGAAAGTGTTCGGAGGCGGCTCGGTCGAAGAAATCCTCTGGGTGCGCCTGGACAAGGGCGACGATGTGCTTGAGTCGCTGACCGCCATATTCAACGACAAGGGGATTCACGACGGCGCGGTGATGAACGCCGTCGGAAGCCTGGAGTCGTGCAAGTTCCACGGCGTTAACGGGACGATGACCACAGTCTCGGAGCCGATCGAAATCCTGAACCTTGCGGGCATGGTCGCCGAAGGCAAGCCCCATCTGCACGTAATCGTTTCGAACAAAGCCCGCGGAGCGTTCGGCGGTCACCTGGAAGCAGGCTGCCGCGTGCTCTCTCAGATCGAAGTGATGGTGGCCCGGTTCAGGGGCCCGGCAATGGTTCGCAAGCCAGCCGCGCCGGGCGGAGCCGCCGCGCTACAGCCGAAGTGAGCGCGCAGCGGCTCGCACTACTTCTGGCGGTTTCCACCCGCGCCTTCGGCGAGACAAGAGATATTATCTATGTTCCCGGAAAGACGGGCCTCGCCGCCGGATCCGGAGCGCGGGCGCAGACGCTGCGCGCGCTCAAGGCAACCGGACTCAAGCCGGGGAGCTTCCTGAGCACCACCGTCTACATGACAGATGCCGGGCTTCTGCCGGAAGTTGACCGCGGCTACCGCGACTTTTTCCGCAAGGGGTTTCCGGCGCGAACCGTTCTCGTGGCCGGGCTGCGAACTCCTGGAGCGCTTATCGAGATCAGTGCCACCGGGACGGGCCGGGGCGGCGCGCGCAGGGTTTGTTACACCGGCACTCACGCGGCGGGCCTGCCGCCAGCGGCGCCGCCAGGAAGCGCTTCTCCAGAAAGCGCGGCCTGCGAAGCAGCAGGTTCGCTTTATCTCTCCGCATTGCGGCCAGTGGAGGCCGGCACGGGGCGGACGATCCCGGCGACGGCCATCGAAGCTCAGGCCGAACAGGTCATGAAGAACCAGGAGACAGTGCTGCGAGCCGCGGGGTTCTCCTTTTCGGATCTGGTGCTCTCGAAGATCTATCTGGCTGAACCAACAGCCTATGCTGGTTTGAATGAAGTCTATCGGCGTTTTGTCTCAGCGCCGCCGCCCGCCCGTGCGACGATTCATGCCCGCCCCGTGCGCCCGGGTGAACTGCTTCAGATCCAATCGATCGCCGTGCGGGGCTCGGGAGCGGGACGGCCGTCCGGCGAAGGCCGAACATCGCCCATTCATAGCTACTCGGTCAAGGCAGGACGGCGGCTATACATTACGGGCATGACCGGCCGAGCGCCCGACGGCCGTTTCAAACCGGATATTTCCGGCCAGACCAGGCAGGCCATGAGGACGATCGACGAGCAGTTGAGGCATCACGACATGGGATTTCGCAACGTTGTGGAGACGACCATCTGGCTGCGGGATCTTGGCGATTTCGAAGGCATGAGTGCGGTTTACCAGGAACTGGTCAGGGCTGGGACCGAGGCCCTCACCGTCGTGCAAATTCCGCCCACCTCGATAGAAGCGCTGGTCGAGATTCAGATGATCGCGGAGAAATAGCAACCCCGTCCGTGCAGACTCCACTGATTGTTGCCGCGGGCGACTGCGTCAGCGCCGGCGGCATATCCGGCCGGGAAGCCCCGCGCAGTTCGTGGAGAGCACTATCGCAAGACTATCTGTCCTGGACCAGAGTGATACAATCCGTTCAAGCGTGAAAAGGAACCGGCGGGTCCAATCGATTCGCCGGGACGCCGAGGTTACCATGCCGTTTGCCATCTTGCTTGTCGCGATTTTCTTCGCTGTTCATTTTCCGGCGCCGGCGCAGGTTGACCGCGCGTCACTCGTGGGAAGGGTTTCCGACAGCAGCGGGGCGGTCGTCCCGGAGGCGAAGGTGGAAGCCCTTTCGCAGGACACGGGCCTCAGGCGCGAATCGCTGACGGCCGTCACCGGGGCGTATACCTTTTCCTTGATGCCTGTCGGTGTCTACACCGTAACGGTCACGCGGACGGGGTTCCGCGCCGTGACGATGAAGGACGTGCGGCTGGGCGTGGGTGACAACCGTACGCTGAACATCCAATTGGACGTGAGCGGCGTGGATACGGCCGTGACAGTGGAGAGCGTCGCGGCCGCGCTTGAGAGCACGTCCGCCGTCGTGGGAACCGTGATAGGGGCAAGGCAAATGCGGGAAATCCCCCTGAACGGGCGGCACTGGGCCAGCCTGATGGCATTGGCGCCCGGCGCAATCAACACCGGCGACGGCAGCCAACAGACCATCCGTTTTGTGGGCCGTTCCCGCGACGACAACACCTGGACGTTCGACGGGCTTGACGCAACCGGAGTGAAGGATCCTCGGCAGGAAGCGGCCCTCCGCCTGGTGATCAGCACCGACACGATTGCGGAGTTCCGGATCAACTCGACGCTGTACTCGGCGGAATCCGGCGGCGGCGCCGGCGGGCAGGTGAGCCTGGTGTCGAAGTCGGGATCGAACGCCTTTCACGGAAGCCTATTCGAATTCCTGCGCAACGACAAAGTGGACGCTCGGAATCCGTTCGACACGTCGAAGCAGCCTTTCCGGTTGAATCAGTTTGGCGGGAATGCGGGAGGACCGATCATTAAGAATCGCACCTTTTTCTTTGCGAATTTCGAGGGCCTGCGGCAGCGCGTGAGCCAGACGCTCACCAACGATGTCCCGAGCGCGGCCTTCCGCGCCCGCGCCACGGCACCGGCAGTGAGGCAGTTGCTCGATCTGTATCCGTCTGGCACGGTACGGACCGCGAACGCGGACGTGGACCGGGTACAGGCCGACCGCAGCCAGTCATGGCAGGAGAACGCGGGATCGCTGCGCATCGACCATCGCTTCTCCGACAACAACACGTTTTTCGCGCGGTATAACGTGGACGACGGCGTGATTGTGGCCCCGCGCAGCGTGATCGAGGTGGACCGGCAGAACGATAATTTCCGGCCGTCGAACTTCGTGGTGCAATTCCAGCGGGTCTTTTCGCCCACGGCGGTCAATGAATGGAAAGCGGGCGTCAACCGCTCCCTGCTGCGCCGGAATACGTACGGGCCGCTTCCATCGAGCGTCGCGGTGGCGGGTTTCTCGACGCTGACTCAGTCGAACCTGCTGGTGGAGGCGGGGACCTCGATCTCGCTTATCGACAACCTGGCGCTGACGCGCGGCAAGCACACGCTCAAGATCGGGGGAGAGATCCGACGGGCGAGGGTGAACGTGGCGGACCCGGCTTTCGATTCGATCTCCGTCACCTATGCCAACCGCCCCGCCATGCTCGACAATCGGGTAGACTCGGTGGCCATTACCGGCGGGAGCGCCGTGCTCGGCACGCGCAAGACCTACTACTTCGCCTATTTTCAGGACGACTTCAAGGTGACACCGGACCTGACTTTGAATCTCGGCATGCGTTATGAATACTACGGAGTAAACAGAGAGGTGAAGGACCGCTACAGAGTCTTCGATCTCAACGCCTGCCGCGGATTCTGTCCCCATGGCACGGCGTGGTACTTTCCGGACCGCAACAATTTCGACCCGCGCTTCGGCCTCGCGTGGTCGCCGCGGGCGCTGAAGGGGCGGACGGTGATCCGCGGCGGCGCGGGCGTTTATCATGGACCCGGCCAGATTGACGACGTGAATACGGCCCTGGACAACACGGCGGGCCGCTTCTCGCTCACCACCCTTGAAGCACCGAACCTCTCCTATCCGGTGACGCCTTTCCTGAGGCAGGCGAGCGAAGTGGGCGTCACGCCGCGCTCCCTGCAACGCGACCGCCGCGATCTCTACAGCGTTCAGTGGGGCCTTTCGATTCAGCAGCAACTGCCGCGCGGATTCATGACGCAGCTTGGTTACGTGGGGAGTTCGGGCGTTAAGCTTTTCGCGCGGCAATACATTAACAATGTCGATCCGGTGACCAGGGTGCGTCCGCTTCCGACGTTTGGCCGCATGGACGAAAAACGACAGGACGGCAAAAGCAACTTCAACGCGTTTCAAGTGTCGCTGCACCGGCGGGTTGCGCGCGGCCTGACTTGGGGCAGCGAATACATGTGGTCGCACTCGATCAACGACGGGAACCTCGGCGGCGGCGAGGGATCGCAGCCGCAGATCGCGCTCTGCCGGGCTTGCGACCGGGGCAACAGCGCGCAGGACATCCGGCACACCATCACGAGCAACTGGATGTACCAACTGCCTTTCGGTCCCAACCAGCGATACCTGAGTGCCGGCCTGGCCTCGAAGGTGCTGGGTGGTTGGGAAACGAGCGGCATCTGGACGGCGCGCACGGGGCGCATGCTGACGATCGGTATTGCGCGGAGCGCGGCGGACGCGCCGGACGGCAATACTTCCGGGCAACGGCCAAACCTGGTGCCCGGCGTATCCATCTACGCTCCGGGCGGCCCCACCTTCGGACAGTGGCTGAACCCGGCCGCGTTCGCTATTCCGGCGCGTGGGACGTGGGGAAACGCCGGACGCAGCATCGGCACGGGCCCGGGCCTGGTGCAGGTGGACTTCGCACTCCAGAAGAATACGCCCCTCAGCGAAGGCAAATCGCTGGTCTTCCGCGTTGAGGCTTTCAACCTGTTCAACCGGGTTCAAGCGGGGAATCCCGGGTTGACCCTCACATCGCCTGCAAGTTTTGGTCTTGTTACCAGTGGGCTGAATCGGACTATCGGCACGGGCACGTCGCGTCAGATGCAAGTGGCGATGCGATTCGTTTTCTGACAGCTTCAGCCGGCGCGTGTTTCTTGCGGGCCGGAAGAGCGTGACATAAAGGTCCTCCATTGGCGGGCGGCGAATTACGATTCGCGAGCCAGGCTCATTGACCGTGAGGTTCTCTTATCCAGATCAGGGGCCGCGTGGGAACCGGCGCGGGTTTGGCGGACATGGTCCGGTTGTAGCAGATGGCGGCAATCCCGCATAATATAAGCCGAAGTGTACAGTCGCAGACACAGGAAACGCCGGGTTTTATTCGCCTTCTGGGACATCGTCCTGGTCGCTTTGGCGTTCGAGGCTGCCTACCTGACTCGCGCCTACCTGCACTTCGAGCGATTGTTCTTTCTTACAAGTTCCGAACGGGCGCTCCTGTTGGGCTTCTGCGTCGTAACGTGGCCGCTGATCGGGCTGTGGATCGCAGTCTACGACAGGCTCGACTCGCGCGACCCGCGCGTGACGCTGAGCGACACCGTGCGGCAGGGCGTCTACGGTTCACTTTGTCTCGTGGTTTTTCAATTTCTCCTCCGGCTCGATCTTAGCCGCCCATTCCTGGCCTTTTTCGCGGCTTATGCCTGGCTCTTCATTTATCTTTTCCGGCTGACCGCGGGAAGGCTCTTGATCGGGATAGAACGCCGCGAGTTCAGCGGGCCTTATCAGGTGCTGGTTGCTGGTTGTGGCGAGCGGGCGCGGCGGATCGCTCAAACGCTTGAGCGCTCCGCGAAACAAGGCGTCCGTTTGGCCGGTTTTCTCGACGCCGAGCCAGGAACGCTGAGCGTTACCGCCGAGTACCGGGTGTTTCCCTACCGGGACCTGCATGAATTGCTGCGCCGCCAGGTCATCGATGAGATCATTTTCGCGGTGGACAGCGAGAGCCTCGCCGGGCTCGAAGAGATTTTCCTTCTGTGCGACGAAGAGGGCGTGCGCACCCGCGTGGCGGTCGATTTCTTTCCGCACGTGAACAGCGATGTCTATCTCGACCGGCTGGGCGCGATTCCGCTGCTCACCTTCTCCGCGACGCCCCATGACGAAGTCCGGCTGATGGTAAAGCGGGTAACGGACGTGATCCTGGCCTCTGCCGGCCTGCTCGCTATGTTGCCTCTGCTCCTGCTGGTCGCACTGGTGGTCGGCGTGACTTCGCCCGGGCCGGTCCTGTTCCGCCAGCAGCGTTGCGGGCTGAACGGACGCCGCTTCATGTTCTACAAGTTCCGTTCCATGGTTGATAACGCGGAGGAGTTAAAAGCGTCGCTCGAGCATTTGAACGAACGCACGACGGCATTCAAGATCAAGAACGATCCGCGACTGACACCGGTTGGCAAGTTCCTGCGCAAGTTTTCCATCGACGAATGGCCGCAGCTTTGGAACATCATCAAGGGCGATATGTCACTCGTGGGGCCCCGGCCCGCCGTGCCGTCAGAAGTGGAGAAATACCAGCGGTGGCAGCGAAGGCGTTTGCGCATGCGCCCCGGATTGACGTGCCTTTGGGCCGTATCCGGCCGCGACGCGGTCGATTTCGACACGTGGATGCGCATGGACATGCAGTACATCGACACCTGGTCTCTCGCGCTCGATTGGAAAATATTGATAAGGACGATTCCACGCGTGCTCAGTGGACAAGGGGCCAGCTAATGCAATTATTGCCGACCAAGGATGATGTTGAGGGAATACTACGCGAAACGGGGGCGCTACGCACTGGCCATTTCGTGTATCCGGACGGCCTTCATTCGAACGAGTACCTGCAGGTTCCTCTTGCCATGCGCTACTACCAGCATGCGCGAACGCTTAGCGTAGGACTTAGCCGGCTCCTGCGCGCGAACCCGGAGATTCGCGCGATCATTCCCCAACTTTCCATCGTGTGCCCGGCGACCGGCGGCTTGCCGGTGGCCTATGGCGTCTGCGAAGCGTTGCGCGCTCACCGGGTCTACTGGGCGGAGGAAGACAAGTCGAACCGGGCGTTGCATTTCCGCCAGTTTATCGAACCGGTGCCAGGCGAGCCTGTCGTTCTTGTAGACGATATTCTGCGTTCAGGCGAAAAGCTTACTTCGATGCTGACCCTGCTAAGCTCCTGGGGCGCGAACGTCGTGGCGATTGCAACCGTGGTGTGCCAGCCGACGCCCCGGACGCGCTCATTCGAGGGCATTCCTGTCTATCATTTGGCGAAATTTGAAGCCAATATTGTTTCCGCGGGCGAGAACTGCGAACAGTGCCGCGCCGGCGAGCCCGCCGTGAAGGTTTGGGTGTGACCCGGCGGGCGCTGCTGGGGAGTCCGGTAGTGGGCGCCGCGTTTGGCGGACCGCGGCAGCCGCGAAAAACACTCGTCCCGATTTTCCAACGCGGCGGCTCGGACGGACTGAACATCGTCATTCCGCATGGCGAGAAGCGCTACTACGAACTACGCCCGAATATTGCCATCCGGCGAAAGGACGTGCTCGATCTCGACGGCTTCTTCGGGCTGCATCCTTCGCTCAAGCCGCTCAAACGTTTTTACGACAGCGGGCAGCTTGCGATCGTCCATGCGGCTGGATCCAGAGCACAGATGCGGTCGCATATCGACGCGCAGGATTACGTGGAGGCGGGTCTACGCACCGCGGACCACGAAACTTCGTGTGCTCCTTTTGCGGGGGGCGCGGGCGATTATCCCGACACCCGCTTCGGCAACCGGCTTTGCCAGATCGCGCGGCTGATCAAAGAGGATAGCGGCGTGGAAATGGCCTCCGCGGATATCGGCGGCTGGGACCACCACGCCGGCGAATCCAGGGTGCTGCCATACGTGGCCGCCGAATTCGCAAAGGGACTCGCCGCTTTCTGGAACGACCTCGGCGAGCGAGCAGCGGATGTCACGATCGTCACGATGTCCGAGTTCGGCCGTGCGATACGAGAGAACACCGCCGGCGGTACGGAGCACGGCTGGGGTGGCGTGATGTTTGTGATGGGGGGCGCGATCCCAGGCGGGAAGGTCTACGGCCGGTGGCCCGGTCTCGAAGGCGATGTGCTCCGCGTAACAACGGATTTCCGCGACGTGTTCGATTGGTGCGTGCCATCGCCTTTTAGCGCCCGTCCTTCGCGGGGAAGAAGGCAGGCGGCGAGAAGCGACCGGCCGCCAAGTGCTCACGAAGTTCTTGAAACCGCGGCCGATTCAAACGTCGCCATTTCGTTGTAGAGGCGCATCGCGGATTCAATCACGGCGATCCCCAACGCCGCTCCCGAGCCTTCGCCCAGATGCAATTCCAGATGCAGCAGTGGGCGTACGCCGAGATGATCCAGCAAGACGGCGTGGCCTGGTTCCGTCGATTGATGGGAAAAGAACAAGTACGGCAGCACAGCGGGACAAAGCTTCACGGCGGCCAGAGCGGCCGCGGAGGAGATTACGCCGTCGACTACAACCGGCAGCCGCTCCGATGCCGCACCCAGCATGAGACCGGCGATGGACGCGATTTCGAACCCGCCGACGGCGGCGAGAGTCGAGAGCGGTGAATGAAGAGCGGCTGCGTGAAGCGTGATCGCACGGCGAACAACATCCGCTTTGTGAACAAGCCGCTCAGCCGCGATCCCCGTACCCAAGCCAGCTACATCCGCGGCATCGCGCCCCGTGAATGCCGCGATAAGGGCCGCAGCGGCCGTCGTGTTGCCGATGCCCATCTCGCCGGCCCCCAGGATATCGAAACCTTCGCGCGCGGCCGCTACCGCGAGTTCGATGCCGACATCGAGCGCCTCGAACGCCTGCTTCTCGACCATCGCTGGAGCGTGCAGAAAACTAGCCGTACCGCGCGCGACCTTCCGATGAATGAGCCCCGGCGCGCCGGACAAGTCGGCGTCGACGCCTGCGTCCACAATCCTCGCTTCGATTCCGTACTGGCGGCACAAGACGCTGATCGCCGCTCCGCCGCCGAGAAAATTCGACACCATCTGCGCGGTGACCTCAGGCGGGTATGCACTGACGCCCTCCCGCGCGATTCCGTGGTCTGCGCAGAACACGAATATTGCCTTTCGCCCGATCTTCGCGGTCGCCTTCCCGCGCGCCAAACCGTACTGGAGCATCACTTCCTCGAGGCGGCCCAGACTGCCGAGCGGTTTCGTCAGGCTGTCGGCACGGCGTCGAATTGCATGGCTGAGGTCCGCGTTCTCAACGGGCGGAATCGCGTTCATGATCGAAGTGAGAAGTTTCATGGCGGTGTGATCTCGATTGCCGTTGCGTATTCCTGTGTCAACCCGGGGAGACCGCTCAGCACCGCGTTGACTCCGAGGTGTGCTACTACAGCGATTACGCGCTCCGTCCGTTCGAAGAGCGAGCCGCGCGCCCCGGTTACACGCGCCTCGAATTCTTCGAATCTTTCGCCTCCGGAAGGCGCTGACGCACGCCAATTTTCGAGCTTTCTTTTCGCGCCCTCCGGATCGAGGGTTTCAATCTCCGTCCAACTCAGGCCGTCCCACGCTCCGTAGGAGATTTCGCGCAACCGCGCATCGAATACGACGGGTGCGCCGGTGCGTCGAGACAAGATGTCCGCCGTCCCGCGGGCGCGCGCCAAGTCGCTCGACACGATGAGTTCAATCTGCTTCAGATGCCGGGCTAGCGACTCCACTTGAGCTTTGCCCTCCGCGGTAAGGGAAACGTCGCGCTGCCCAAGCATTGTGCCGCTGAGTTCGCAGTGACCGTGGCGAATCAGATACAACCTGCGCGTCACAGACACGCCCCTGCAAGCAGGATCGCGATCTCCTGGAGTTGATTCGCGGCCCCAAGGCAGTCGCCGGTCACGCCGCCAATGCGGCGTTTGAAATACCGCGACAGGCATGCGAGAAGCGGCAGCATAGGCGCGGCAAACACGAGCGCGATTGCCACATGCCATCGCGCGACGGACCGCGCGAACGCGCCCCCCATGCCACCCTCGCCGGCGCTTCCGGCCATCCGCGCGAGAACAACCATTCCGGCACGTGGGACGATCTGGCTCGCAAGCAGCACAGCAGCGATGCGTCCTCCCGGAATCAACACCATCGAGTTCCATCGAATGAGTACGGAAAACACCAGCGCCAGTGCGCCGTACGTGCCGATCCGGCTGTCCTTCATGATACGCAGGATGTCCTCGCGGGTACGCCCGCCGCCAAAGGCATCGAACGTATCCGCCAAGCCATCTTCGTGCAGCGCACCCGTTAGGCATGCCCACAGAAGCAGGATCAGCGCCATCTCGATGGGGCGCCCGGCAAGGGAGAGCACTTCGTTCACCGCGATCGTCAAGGCTCCGATGACCGCGCCTACTGCCGGAAACCAAGCCGCGGCGTTCGGCGACACTCGCGGACGTCCCATGGGCAGCGTGGTCAACAGTTGCATCGCGGCGAGAAATGCGTTCATTTGGCTATCTCCAGGACAGAGCCAGATGTCCAAAAGGTCAGCAGTGCAGGCGGGGCGTTCCCGCCGGCGCCGAGGCCCCTCCTTCGCGGCTGGTACCGGGACGAGAGCATCCCACGCGGTGCAGTGGGACCGCGCCACCAAGCCTTAGCCGGAATGGGATACCCAGGTGCGTTCATTTGCGCACCTTAACCGGCATCGCAATGCCGAACGCCATCCAGTAGACCTCTTCGGCGGCCGCGGCTGCGCGGCGGTTGAGGGCCCCCGCCAGATCCCGGAAGCGTCGCGCCAGCGGGTTCTCGGGCACAATGCCGCAGCCGACTTCATTCGATACGAGCACGCAGGGCGGCCCGGCAACCAATTCAGAGATCAGGGCTTCGCAGGCGCCTTCCGCGTCCTCCCTCTCATCCATCAACAGGTTGCTCAGCCAGAGCGTCAGGCAGTCCACGAGGAAGCCATCAAAGCGGGCGGAATTCTCGCGCATGGCCGCGCCGAGAGCGAGAGGCTCCTCGATTGTGGACCAGCGCGGACCGCGCTCGGCCCGGTGGTTTGCGATGCGCAACCGCATCTCATCGTCGAGCGCCTGCGCGGTAGCGACAAAAACAGGGCGTACAAACCTCCGTTCCGCATACTCAAGGGCGAACCGGCTCTTGCCGCTGCGCGCCCCCCCGCCAATCAGAGCTATAACCAAAGGCTTTTCCTCTTCGACCGCAGCAGCCAAATGAAAAATGGTCCGCCGATCAGCGCGGTGATCACGCCGACCGGCACTTCCGTGGGCGCAATGACGATCCGCGCGATCGTGTCGCAGATGGCTAGAAACGCCGCGCCCGCGAAAAAAGAGCACGGCAGCAGGATGCGATGGTCCGCCCCGAGCCTTGTCCGGAGCGCGTGCGGGACAATCAATCCAACGAAGCCAATCGGCCCCGTCAGCGCCGTGACGGAACCGGTAATCAGCGATCCGAGCAGGTAGCCCGTCAGGATCAGGCGCGAAACCGAAATGCCGCGAGCGGCGGCCCAATCCTCGCCCACCGACAGCAGGTTCCAGTCGCGTCCGCGAAGGCAGGTATAGATCACGGCGGGCGCAATCACCACCGCGAGCCACGCGAGAGTTGAATACTCCACGGTGTCGATTCCCCCCACCAGCCAACGCACGATCGCGAACGACTGACCGAAATTCGCCAAATAGTGAAGAAAAAGAATCAGCGCGAGGCAGATGCTGTTAATGGTGACGCCGGACAGCAGCAGCGTGAACGACGACATGCGGCGACCCACTGCCGCGAGCCACATCACGAGCACCACCGTTACCGACGCTCCGGCGAAAGCGGCCACCCACACGACCGGGAAGCTCGTGGCAGCGCTCCACCCGAAACAGATTGCCATCACCGCGCCGAGCGCGCTGCCGCTTGAGATGCCAAGCGTGAAGGGTGTCGCGAGCGCATCCCGCACCAGCGCCTGAAACAACACGCCGGCCACCGCCAACCCGCCGCCCGCTATCGCCGAAAGCAGAATGCGCGGCAATCGGGCATACAGGAAGATTTCCTTGTCGGGCGAGACTCCCGCGAAGGCGCGGCCGAAATGAATGCTCGTCGAACCGAGGAATGGCATGATGCACAGCACGGCCCACAGCAGAGCAACCGATCCAGCAAGCGCGGTCGAGTGCTTAACCGCCATAGACAATCCACGGACGCGATTCGCGCCCTTCGTGCAGTTCCACATTCAGGCCGAACACCGCGGCAATCCGCTCGCGCGTGAGGGTAGACCGCACGGACCCGTCCGCGATCAAGCGCCCGCCCGAGAGCATTACGACGCGATCGGCAAACGCGGCGGCCAGATTGATGTCATGCGTCACCACGAGAGCCCGCAGTCCCTCGCGGCAGAGATCGCGCAGCAGGCGGTAGATTTCAACCTGGTGCTTCAGATCGAGAAATGTCGCGGGTTCATCGAGAAGAAGCGTCCGCGGCTGTTGGGCGAGAGCACCCGCAAGCACCACGCGCTGGCGTTCTCCTCCGCTGAGCGTTCCGAAATCGCGGTGCCGGAACGCCAGCGTATCGGTGATTCGCATTGCCCGCTCCACCTCAATGGCGTCCTCGGGCGATTCGAAGAGGCCGTCGCAAAACGGCGTACGGCCCATGAATACCACTTGCTCGGCGGTGAAGGGGAACTCAAGTTGAAGACTTTGCGGTACGAACGAGACTTCACGCGCGAAGGCGCGGCGCTTCCATGCACTCACTTCCCGGCCGTTGTATTGACACTCACCCGTGTACCCGTCCCGCAACCCGGCGAGGATTGAAAGCAGCGTCGATTTCCCCGCACCATTCGGACCTACGATGGCCGTGAGACCGGCGGATTCGAAATCGAGCGAGACGCCGCTCAGGATCTCCGCGCCGCCCAAGCGGATGCCCATCCCGCGCAAATGAAAGCCGGATTTCAGAATCCCGCCTCCGGATGGAGCATTCTCGCGAACGCTTTCACGGCTTCGACCACGCGCGGTCCCGGAACGACAAAGATATCCGATGCCACCGCGTACACGCGCCCCTGTTTCACCGCGCTGAGAATCGGGTAGCGGGTCCAGAGCGCAACCACAGCGCGCTTCCGTTCCTCGCTCACGCCCACGGTCTCCGCCATCTCGCCCATGTCGACGATCACTTCGGGATTCCGCGAGAGCAGCTCTTCGAGCGACACTTTCGGATACGCGGCGATCGAATCGCGGAAGATATTCGCGCCACCCGCGATCTCCATGACGTCGCTGAGGTAGGACGACTTCCCCACGGCGATCACATTCTCGAGCTTGCCCGGGGTGCGTCCGACGACGAAGAGGACGCGCCGCTTTGCGAGCGCGCCGGTTCGCGCGCGCACGGAGTCAAGCTCGCCTCGAATGCTTCGAACAAGAGTAGCCGCGCGCGACTCGGCGCCCACCGCCCGGCCGATCGATTCGAGCGACTGAAAGATACCTGGAATCGTATCGTGATCGACCAGGAGTGTGTTCAGCCTGAGGGAGCCGAGGCGATCGGACGGATTTCCCGTAGCCTTCTGTGCCACTACCAGGTCGGGCTGCAAGCTAAGTATGGTCTCGATATCCGGCCGGATATAGGTTCCGATCTTCGGTTTCGAGGCAGCCGCCGGCGGGTAGTGGCAGTACTTCGTAACCCCCACGACGCGGTCACCCGCGCCGAGCGCGTAGAGCATCTCCGTGACGCTCGGCGCGGTGGAAACGATTCGCTGCGGAGCGCCGCCCGCCAGAAGAGCGAGCAGAGTCAGTTTGTGCACAAGAACTCCTTGAATAGCGCGAGTGTTCGCTCGTTCTCTTCGCGTGTCCGAATCGCAAAGCGGACGGCTTGGCCTTCGACGCCTGGCCATCCCGTGCAATCGCGAAGAATCGCTTTGCTGTCGAGAAAGAAGCTGCACAGGTCCGATGCCAGGTGGTCGAGATGCACGAGAAAGAAATTCGCCGAACTGTGCACTGGCCTCACGCCGGGCAGCTTCCAGAGCTGCTTCCAGAACCATATGCGCTCACGCGAGATCAACTGGACAGACCTCTCCGCGTGGCCTGTATCAGCGAGCGCGGCCAGCGCGGCGGCTTCCGCCAGTACACTCACCTGCCACGGCTCCCGCAACGCGCGCAGCCGCGCGATCAAGTCCGGATGTCCCACCATGGCCCCTATTCGAAGCCCCGGCAGCGCGTAAAACTTTGTCATCGAGCGCAGCACAAGCAGGTTTGGACGGCGTGCGGCGAGCGTCACGGCAGACGGCATGTTCGCGAACTCGATAAACGACTCGTCGACGAGCGCGGGACGTTCGGAGCCGAGCAGCCAGTCGCGTAAGGTCTCGAACGCGACAGCCTCGCCCGTCGGATTGTTGGGTTGCGCGAGTACGACCAGGCCGCTTCCCAAAGCGCGGCCGAAGCCAAAAAGCGAAGCCTGGGGCCACGCCCGATGGTACTCGCTGAACACAGGAGCGATCAGTGACACTTCCTCGTGCGGCCACGCGCGCGCCACGAAATGGATGAGTTCCGTTGCACCGTTTCCAACCAGAACCTGTTCTACTCCAACTCCCCAGCGCTCCGCGAGGGCCGCGGCCAGCACCGGAACGTATTTCTCGGGATAATGCACCACACGATCGAGAGCGCCGCGGATGGCATCCCATACTCCGGGTGCGGGACCCAGCGGGTTGATGCTCGCGCTCAAATCGAGCACCTGGCGCCAATCCCAACCGCGTTCGCGGCAGATTTCAAACAGATTACCGCCGTGCGCGAGGTTCATGCCACCGCTCCACAAACTGCAACCACCATCAGCGCGGAAGCCGCGTACAGAATCCGCCGGGCCCCGGCAAAGGAAGCCGCGCTCAGCGGCGTCACGGCATCGCCCAGGTACGCCTTGCCGTGAGCCGTGCCGCCGTAGTAATTCAGCCCTCCCAGGCGCACGCCAAGGGCGCCCGCGACCGCCGCTTCGGGATAGCCGGCGTTCGGGCTCGACTGCGAACCGCCATCACGAAGCGTCACCCGCACGGACCTTCGGAAGCCGTAACCCGGCAGCAGCGCGCAGATCCAGACGAGCGCGGCGGTGAGGCGGGCCGGAATGAAATTCGCCACGTCGTCCAAACGGGCCGCGGCCCAGCCGAACAAACGGTATCTTTCGTTTCTGTAGCCGCACATGCTGTCGAGAGTGTTGACGGCTTTGTACGCGGCCATTCCCGCCGGACCCGCAAGCGCCAGGTAAAACAGCGGCGCCACAACCGCATCGCTAAGGTTTTCAGCAACCGTTTCGATTGCGGCGCGCAGAATTTCGGCTTCATCCAGATCGCCGGTGTCGCGGCCGACGACGCGCGCCAGCATCTTCCGCGCGCCTGGAATATCGCGGGCTTCCAGTTTGCGAAGCACGAGGCTCGCTTCCACATCCAGATCGCGAATCGCGAGCAGCATCCAGATCCAGTAGATGTTCGCGTACGGCAGTGTCGCCCACACAACCGCCGCGGCCGCCGAGACCGCCGAGACCCAGAACAGAACGCCCGCCAAACGCATTGGAAGCCCCGTCGCGCGCCACGCGCGCTCCAGCTTTTCCACGCACCACCCGAATCCCCGAACCGGGTGTGGCAACCATCGAGGGTCTCCAAACGTGAGGTCAAGCGCCACGCCGGCCAGCAACTCAAGGGGCGTGACGCTCATAAGTACAACTCCTCGAAACGCCGCATGTCGGCATTGCGTTCGAACCAATCCGCGAGCCTGTCGTACATCGCGTCTTTCGATTCCCGGGCCGCGCAGACTTCGCCCAGCATTTCCTCAAGCACTACGGGATCCTCGAAGGCCCCATGGAGATAAGTCCCCATGACACGGCCACTCCGCATTCCCTCAGGTTGCATCCCGGCCATTGCGAATGGTTCGGCTCCACTCGGGATCGAGGTGCGCCCGGCATGGATCTCGTATGCGGTGAATCGCCGCCCGCCTGGAGTTTCCGCTTCAACGATTCGGGTGGTCTTCTCCCTCTCCAGCGTGGTCGTCACCGGCAGCAACCCCAGGCCCTCCGCACTACCCGCGGCGGATTCAACCTGAAATGGGTCGTCAATGCGTTCGCCCAGAATCTGATAGCCGCCGCAGACGCCAATCACCCGCGCACCCGCCGCATGCTGCGCGAGCACCCAACGGTCAAGGCCTCGCGATCGCATCCATTGCAGATCGCCGATTACGTTCTTGCTGCCGGGCAGAATCACCGCCTCGAACCGGATGCCGGTTGGATGTTCGATCCAAACCGCGTTCGGGACGCACGAGAAATCGGTTATGTTCGAAATGCGGGGAAATCGCACGATGGCGACTCTTCCATTTCCGCGCGGCGCGCCGTCGAGCGAAACGCTGTCCTCGGCGTCGAGATGGATGTCCGGCGCGTGCGGAAACACGCCGAGACATTTTCTTTCCGTCTTGTTCTCGAGAAACGCAACGCCGTCCTCAAAGAGCGACACGTCGCCGCGAAACCGGTTGATCGCGAAGGAGCGCACCAGTGCCATTTCCTCGGGTTCAAGGAGCGCGAAAGTGCCGACGAGAGACGCGAAGACGCCGCCGCGATCGATGTCCGCAACCAGTAATGCCGGTGCGCCCACCCGCCGCGCCAGCCCCAAATTCACGAGGTCCGTGCGCTTCAGGTTCACTTCCGTGACACTGCCCGCGCCCTCCATCACGATGTATTCATACTCGGCGGCAAGCCGTGAGTACGCCGCCATTACGCGGCTGTTCAGGTACTCGAAGTGTTCGTAATACTCGCGCGCGCTGAGCGTTCTCCAAGGCTTGCCGTCGACAATCACCTGACTGCCAGTCTCGGAATTTGGCTTAAGCAGAATCGGATTCATGCTGGCCGAGGCTTCAAGGCCGCATGCTTCAGCCTGCGCCACCTGTGCCCGTCCGATCTCTCCGCCCTCCTTGCAGGGGTACGAATTGTTGGACATGTTCTGGGCCTTGAACGGCGCTACCCGCAAGCCGCGCCTCCGGAGCGAACGGCAGATAGCCGTAGCGAACCAGCTCTTGCCGGCATGCGACGCGGTACCCACCACCATGATGGACTTCGCTACCACGCGAGGCGCAGGCCTCCCCGGATCGATCGCGAGAGGGAACTGTATCCGAATACTTCCTGATAGCGGCTGTTAAGCAAATTTTCCGCGCGAATCATCGGGCTGAAGTGGGCGTTTACGCGAAACGATCCTCCCGCGTAGACGGTGCGATAACCGGGATTGCGCGTAAGCCCCAACCCTGCGCCATCCATATCCTGACGCTCGCCCATGAAAACCGCGCCAGCCTGGAAAAACCACCGCCTGGGAGCCACCGAGAGCGACGCCGCGCCCGAATGACGGGGCCTGCGCAACAGTTCCTGCCCCACGCCGGTGACCGGGCTCGCCGGGGAGTTCGACTTAATGATACGCGTCGAAAGGAGCGTGTAGCTACCCGCGGCCGTGACGTGCCGCATCAGCTTCGCTTCAGTTGAAAACTCGACTCCGCGCGCGCGGCTGGCTTCCACGTTATTCCACGTCGAGAAAACCTGTCCCGGCAATGACAAGAAGACAATCAGGTCCTCAAAGCTGTTATGAAAGGCCGATACCTCCGTCCGCACGCGCTTGCGAAGCCATGTCTGCACAACGCCGGTCTCGTAGGAGACCGTTTTCTCCGGACGCAGCGCCGGGTTGCCAACGAACGTCGACTCCCGCGCGAAACCTTGGAGCAGACTCGGTTCCGTTATCCCCCGCCCCGCGCTCACTCGCAGAAATGTATTCGAGAGCGCCCGCATGCTAACCGCCACACGTGGAGTGAACTTCGTGCCGAACGTTGCATTATGTTCCACGCGCGCCCCACCGGAAAGAAACACGCGGCCGAGAAGGGTGTGCTGCTTGTGCGCGAACAACCCCTGGTTATCGCGGTCCACGTCGCGTCCGGAAATCGAGCCGCCCTTCCGTTCATATTCGTATCCGAAAACAGCGGCGCCATTGGCGTGCGAAGCCGTTCCCTGGTATGAGGCGCGCTCCCGCGACGTGACGCTCACTGACGAAGTGGGCGTCAGCCGGATGTTCGCGCGCACGGCCAACCTTGTGCCCGGCGGTATTTCCGATGGAGCGAGCGGGAGCCGCCGCGGATCGATCAGTTCCACGAGACGCACTTGGGACGTTCCGGTAACCAGCCCCGCCACCGTATACGGTCCGTCACGCACCTGGTCGTCGAACGTGTCCCGAAGTTTGTGGAACGAGAAAGACGCCCGATGGGAAAAGTTGCGTCCCCGGACATCGTCCACCTTGAACCCCGCCACGTAGTCGCGATTCCGGCGGCTGGCGTCGAAATCGAACACGTTGAAGGCTGTGCGGTTCGGCACGCCCACGGAAGAATCGAAACTCCGCAGCGTGGCCCGAACCTGCGTTGCATCCGAGATCCGGTATCCCAAGGAGGCGCTCCCCGTTGTGTTGCGGTAGAAGTCGTTCGGGAACTCGCTTACGGTGTGAAATTGCTCGGTACCAATTGCGTAGTCGAGCCGGCCGCCCGATCCGCCCGAGATGTTGGCGACCCAGCGGTCCGTTTGGAAACTTCCCCGCTCGTACGAAACTGTGCCGTGTGGCCGCGCGTCCTCGGCGCGGCCCTGCTTGGTGAACAATTGGATCACGGCCGCCGAGGCTTCGGCGCCGAACAGCGCGCTCTCCGGACCACGCACCACCTCCATGCGGTCGATTGAACTGGAAAGCAAATGTGCGAAATTCAGATCGCCGCCAGGATCGTTCGCGGGCACGCCGTCGATCAACACCAACGTTCCGGTACGCTGCCCGCCGCGCGCGAAGACCTGCGTTGCCCCTCCATGCCTCCCGAACTTCGCGACGTGCAGTCCGGGCAATTCGCGCAACACGTCAAGCACCGGCGGGCTTTGACGCTGTTCGAGCGCATCGGCGGTGACCACGCTCGCGGATACCGCAGCCTCTTCCACCGTTGTCTCAAGCCGGGTGGCGGAAACCACGATCCGCTCCGCAAGTGGCGCTACCAAAAGCCGGACCGACGCGGGGTCGCCCGCTCTCAGCTCAGCCCGTGCCGTCTCAAAACCGTGTGCGGAAATCACTGCCGTACAGACGTCGACGCCTATGAGCATGAATCGTCCATCCGCGCCGGCGGTCGAATACTTCGCCCCACACGCCACTTTCGCGCCGGGCACTGGCTCGCCGGCCGGATCAAGTATTATGCCGTCAAGCGCTGGAGATCCGCCGCGGAGCCCCGCGGCAAGCAGGATAAGAAATGTGCGTTTCGTCATTACGTTCCCCCTCGGAACGTTTTGCTGAATTGGCGCGGAGCCGGTCTCCTGACTTGCGGCTGGCCTCGATGCGCGATCTTCCCGCTTGCGCAGTGATCGCGCGGCCTTGCTTCATGCCGCTTACAGTTGCGGGGCAGTGGCGGATTTGCACCGCCTTCCCGTAGCTCTCACCTCTTGATTTTCAAAAATCAATGCCCCTTGCCGCCGGCGTGCCTTTCTTGTATGGATGCTTGATTTCCCGCATCTCGGTCACAAGATCGGCTGCTTCCACCAGTGCCTCGGGAGCGTTCCGCCCGGTCAGAATCACGTTCAATTCCACCGGACGGCGGCGCAATGTTTCGAGTACCTCCTCGCAACCGAGATACCCGTAGTGCAATGCGTAGCAAACTTCATCGAGTATAACCAAATCGTAACTTCCGGACAAGATTCGTTCCTCCGCGAGCGTCCACGCCTCGCGAACCATTTGCCTGTCCCGATCCACGTCCTTGCTGTCCCACGTGAACCCGTGGCCCATCATGTGCCATTCAAGGCCGTGTGATTCGGCGAAGTTCCGCTCGCCGGTTTTCCACTTGCCTTTCAGAAATTGAACGGTGCATGAGCGCAGCCCGTGGCCGAGCGCCCGCAGCAGCACGCCCAGAGCGGCGGTGGTTTTTCCCTTGCCGTTTCCGGTATAAACGAGGAGGAGACCCATGGCTTCTCAAGTCATCATGACAGGTCTGCGCCCGCGTCCCGGAACCGGCGCGGGACCCGCGCACTTCGGCGAACTCATGCAGGGCGCAGTCCCGGACGGGCGCGTGCTCGTCAGCTTGCCATGCCCGCTCTTCCGGTCGGAAGCCACGTTCCAGCCGTCGATTGAGCGCGGCGTGCGAATACGCCCGGCGGAAAAGGTCAAAGCCCGGCGCGCCGCCGAGACTTTGCTCTCGGAGTTGGATACCGCGTGGCTCGGCGGTTCGTTGTCCATCAATTCAAACGTTCCCGCAAGCAGGGGGCTGGGATCCTCCACCGCGGACTGCGTGGCTGCGCTTCGGGCCGTGGCGTCCGCCCTGGGCGCGACACTCGCAGCCGAAACAGTAGCCCGTATTGTTGTCTCGGCGGAAAGCGCGGCCGATTCCACCATGTTCCCCTCTGCCGTACTGTTTCTGTATCGGGAGGGGCGTGTCCTTGACGACCTGGGCGCGGAGTTGCCGGCTCTCGAAGTACTCGGCTTCGACACCAATCCATCAAGCCTCGGCGTCGACACGCTAGCCCATCCACAGCCCCAGTACAACGCGCGTGACCTCAACCGGTTCGCGGAACTGGCGGGTCTCACCCGCCAAGCCGTGACCGCGCAGGATGTCCGCCGCGCGGGATACGTCGCCACCGCCTGCGCGCGCGTCAATCAACGATTTCTTCCGAAGCCGCGATTCGACGATCTCGAACAAATTGCCACCGAAACCGGCGCACTGGGTGTTATCGCCGCTCACAGCGGAACGGTGGCTGGCCTGCTCTTCGACCCGAAAGACAGAGCGACGCCCAGTGGCATTTCGATCGCCTCTCGTCAACTGGCCCGGCTGGGCATCGAGGATACGTGGCACTATCTTACACGGCGTGGATGACGCTGTTCCTGGCGGCATGCGCGGCCGCGGAGGACAACTCCATTGCGTATCTCACGCGCGAGGTGTCCATCTGGTCGAAGCAAAATCACTGCTTTTCCTGTCATAACAACGGTGACGGCGCACGAGCGCTCTTCGCGGCGGTTCGCGCGGGCACGCCGGTTGCACGCGAAGCCCTCGACGACACGGCCGCGTGGCTCATTCGTCCGCTCGAGTGGGATTCGAACCACGGAGACCCGGGTTTCAGCGACAAGAAACTCGCCCGGATTCAGTTCGCGGCAGCGTTGTCGGAAGCCGCGGATGCAGGCCTCGTCAAGGACCGCGCCGCTCTCCGGCAGGCTGCCGAAACTCTGTTGCCCTATCAGGAGAAAGATGGTTCGTGGCAGGTGGACGCGGAGGCCTCGCTCGGATCGCCGGCCACCTGGGGAGCGCCCCTCGCCACCTACATGGCCCGCACCACGCTTGAGAAGGCCGACCCGCGGCGCTTCAGGAACGCCATCGCCAATGCTGACAACTGGCTCGCGCGGCTCCCCGCGAAATCCACGCTCGACGCAGGCGCGGTCTGCCTCGCGCTGAAGACGTCAGCGTGCGCGGAGCGCCTTCGAGACAGCCAGAATGGCGATGGCGGGTGGGGCCCTTATGCGAAAACTCCGTCAGAGGCTTTCGACACGGCGATCGCAGTTCTCGCGCTTGCGGCAAGGGATCCGGAACGAGCCGCCAGGGGCCGCGTCTACTTGAAAAGGACCCAAATGCCCCAGGGAGGCTGGATCGCCACCACCCGCCCTTCCGGCTCGCAGAGTTACGCGCAACACATCTCGACGACCGCGTGGGCCGCGATCGCGATGCTCCAGCCGTTATTGCAACCCATGCCTCCTGCGCTATAGTTGGGTACGGGCGATGAACTTACCGAACATCCTCACCCTCTCCCGGATTTTCTTCGTGCCTCTGCTCGTCGCGGCGCTCGTTCAGGAGCAAGTGGCGATACGCGTAGGCGCGGTCGTGATTACGAACGACCTGCTGGCGCTCGCAATCTTCCTCGTCGCCGCCGCAACGGACCTATTGGACGGTTATCTCGCGCGGCGCTGGGGACAGGTAACCACCATCGGAACGCTGCTCGATCCCATCGCCGACAAGTTGCTCGTATCCGCCGCACTCATTTCGCTCGTGCAGGTTCGGGCGATCGAGGCCTGGATGACGATTCTGATTGTTGGACGCGAGTTCGCCGTCTCGGGTCTGCGCAGCATCGCCGCCGCGGAGGGTTACACGATCAAAGCCGGGGATCTAGGCAAGACGAAGATGCTTTCACAAGTCGCGGCCATCGCGATGTTGCTGGCCAGTTTGCGGCGTCCCCAACTGGCAGCCCCGGCCAGAGGGCTGCTGTGGATTGTAGTGCTGTTCTCCGTGGTCTCCGCGATGGATTATTTCCGCAAGTTCTGGGGAAAAGTCGACATGCGCATCAAGAGACGCAGACGGAGAGAACTGCTCGTGTTGGAGCGCGTGCGGAAACAGGAGTTGTGGAAGGATATGCGTGCCGCGCGGTCGGCGCGTCAAAGAGGTTCGGCGGCCGGCGCGGATTTTCGCGGCGTTGTCTGAATCTGCGCTCCAGTCGAAGTCAACTCGACTACCCGGACTTGTCCGCGCGGGCCAAGCGGACCCACGGGTTTTCCGTTCAGGATAAGTTCGAGCCCGCCCGCATTCCCAACAAGTATGCGAACGATTTCAGCCGCCGCGACCGTCTTCACGGCTCCACCCTTGAGCGCGCTCGAGAACGACCTGCGGCCGTCCGATGTAACCGAAACCCACGTCGGCTCGGTTGCGTGAAGGGCGACTTCGAGGGTCGGCGCAACGGTCCGGCTAGCTTCGGCCGTTGTCGCGGCGGCCGCGTTCGACGCCGGCTTCAGCGCGTTGGCCGGATTAGCCGAAATGCGGTCGACCTTCGGGCTGCGTATTTCCGGCCAGCCGTCTTGCCACCGCCGGTAGACTCCGGAACAGAGAAGCGCAACGATCACCACGCCGATGAAAGCTCCCAGCGGCTGGAGCGCGCGGCCGAGGAGGGAGTCCGTCCGGATTTCGAAAATCCGGACTTCGGACAGCCGTCCGGCCGCCCGTCTCGGCATGCTTCGCACCGTCTGCGCGGCGATTTCTTCGGGAGATGGGCCCTCAACCGTGATCCGGTCGAGGTCTGAAGCGATGTCCGTTTCGGTAAACCCCAGCGCGAGAGCGTACTGGCGTACAAAGCTCCGGCGAAAGACGCCGCCGGGGATCTGCTCAAGATCATCCGACTCGATGGCTGCCAGGAGTCTCGCGCCGATCTTGGTCCGGCCAGCCACCTGGTCCAAGCTGACGCCACCCTCCATCCGCTTCAAGCGCAACCGCTCGCCAAGAGAATTCATAGACTTACGTCCGGTTAACCTCTGGAAGCTTATAATACTACAGTTGACGGAAATAAGGGTCGAGACCCCCGAAATTTCGGTGATTGTCGTAAATTGGAACCGGCGGGAGCTATCGCGGGCTTGCCTGGAGTCTCTGGCCGGCCAACAGGGCCCGGCGTTCGAGGTTATCTTTGTGGACAACGGATCCTCGGACGGGTCGGCCGGGATGGCGGAGGAATTTTCTATCGCGTCCGGTCTCGACATCGGTATCATCCGGAACTCCCGCAACTGCGGGTTTTGCGAAGCGAACAATCAGGGAATCGCCCAGGCGCGAGGCCAGTTTGTGGCGCTGCTCAATAACGACGCCGAAGCCGATGGCCTCTGGCTCGCGCAATTACACTCCGCTTTCAAGGGCAGGGCGGACGTCGGAATGGCGGCGTCCAAGATCCTGGTGTGGGAAGACCCCGCCAGAATCGACAAGGTGGGACACTTAATATATCCGGACGGTCAGAATCGAGGGCGAGGAACGGGAGAGATCGACCAAGGCCAATACGACGCTGTTGAAGAAGTTCTCTGGCCGGACGGATGCGCAGCGATGTACCGGAAGAGCATGCTCGACCAAATCGGCGGTTTCGACCAGGATCTTTTCGCCTATGCGGACGACGCCGAATTGGGTCTGCGGGCGCGCATCGCCGGCTGGAGATGTCTCTACGCGCCGGGCGCGCGCGTACGCCACCATCGTGGATCCACGCTCGGATTGCGCTCGATGACCCGATTGCGCCTCATCGAGCGCAATCGAATACTGCTCGCGCTCAAACTTTTCCCCTGGAGCCTGCTGTTGTTGAACCCCGCCTACTATCTGGCGCGGCTGGTATCAGGCCTTAGCGCGGCTGCCGCGGGCGAGGGCGAGACAGCGCGGTTTCCCGGTTTTATGGGAAAACTGAGGGTTGCTGGCGCAATGCTGATGGGCGACCTCGAAGCGCTGTCCATGGCGCCCAGGATGCTCCGCAAGCGCGCTTCCGTGGACGCGATCCGAGCGCTTTCCGCGTCCGAAGTGCGTAAGCTTATTCTCGAGCACCGCATCACGCTACGGGAATTGAACGGGCGGGCGGCGTCATGATGAACCGCTGTCCGATCTGCGCGGAGAGCGGCTACACACAGGTCTTCACTTCGACCGACACTTTGTACGGAACCACGTCGAAGCCTTTCCACGTCGTAACGTGCGCGCGCTGCGGCCTGCTCCGCCTGCATCCACAGCCTACGGCGGAAGATCTTGCTCAGTTCTACCCCGCGAACTACTGGTTCCCGGGTGCGGGGCTTGCCGAAAAGTACCGCCGCGTAGTTCTGCGCGATCACGTGCGGTTTGTCGCGCGGGCCATCGCGCGGTGTGGCGAGACCGGGCCGGTGGTCGATGCCGGCTGTGGTGGCGGGCTTTTTCTTTCGCTGATGCGGGAGCGCGGCTATCGGGTTATCGGAGTCGATTTTTCCGCGGAAGCCGCGCGCATCGCATGGAAATCGAAGGGCGTGCCCGCCGTCTGCGCGTCGCTCGGCGGAGGATCCCCCATCCGCGAAGGCAGTTGCGCCGCCGTTACGATGTTTCATGTCGTGGAACACCTCTACGATGCGAGGCCCTTTCTCGACGCGGCCCGCTCCATGCTTGCGCCGAATGGACGGCTTGTCGTGCAGGTACCGAACGCCGATTCCTGGCAGTTCGCACTGTTCGGTAAAAACTGGAACGGCATCGATATTCCGCGGCACCTGGTGAACTATCGCGCGAGTGACCTTGAAGTTCTGCTGAAGCGATCAGGATTTGAGGTCGTCCGCCGGAAACATTTTTCCCTGCGGGACAATCCGGCGGGATTCGCCACAAGCGTGGCGCCACGCCTCGATCCCATGAGGCGGCGCGTGCGCGGCGTGAAAGAAAGCTGGCGAAAGGCCATCGTGAAAGACGGCCTGTACTTTGGACTTGTGGTGGCGTCGCTTGCTCCGGCCGCGATCGAAGCCTTGTTCGGACGGGGGTCCACCATCATGGTGGAAGCCCGGAAGAAGGCATGAGTTACACCACTCTCGCCGACCGGCTTCCGAGGTTCCTGCGCCGTCACCTGCTGGACTTCGAAGCGCGCGTCGAAGACGCCGTTACCGCATTCGCGAACTCCCTTCCGGAAGGCGCGCGCGTGCTCGACGCAGGCGCGGGAGAAGGACGGTACGCGGCGCAATTCGCGAAACAGCGTTACTTCGGCGTTGATCTCGGCATCGGAGATGCAACCTGGAACTACCGCCGGCTTGACGCTGTGGCCGATCTGACATCGCTCCCTTTTCCCCCTGGCTCCTTCGACGCCTGCATCCACATCGTGACGCTGGAGCACCTGAAGGAACCCGCCGCGGCGCTCCGTGAAGTTTCCCGCGCTCTCACGCCAGGCGCGCGCTTGCTTCTTGTAGCGCCGCACGAGTGGGAGGTGCATCAGTCGCCGCATGACTACTTCCGCTACACCCGGCACGGCCTCGAGTATCTGCTTTCGCAGGCGGGAATGGAGTCGGTCGAGATCCGCGCGGCGGGCGGATATTTCCGTCTGATGGCGAGACGCATGGCGAACGGGCTACAATTTTTTACAGGTGGCGTGCGCTGGCTGTTGTTTCCAGCCGCCGCCCTGTTATTTGGCGTTCCCGCGCTTGTCCTGCCCGTTCTGGACTTTCTCGACCGCGACCGGAATTTCACACTGGGATACGTATGCACAGCAAGGAAGCCGCGCTGATATTGGCGATACTGACTGCGCCTGCCGCCGTGGCAGCCGAGCCTGCGTTCAGCGGCGCCCGCGCTCTCGAATACGCGCGGAGGATGGTCTCGTTCGGAGCCCGGCCGGCCGGGTCGCCCGAGATCCGGAAGCTCCAGACCTGGATGCTGGCCGAGTTGAGAACATACAAGTGCACTGTGGCCGAAGACGATTTTACGGCATCCACGCCGCTCGGACCTAAGGCAATGAAAAACGTGATCGCGCGGTTTGCGGGCACCTCCGGGAAAGCCATCGTCATTAGCGGCCACTACGATACCAAGTCGATGCCGGGAATCTATTTCGTGGGCGCGAACGACGGTGGCGCGTCGGGCGGGCTCCTGATGGCGCTTGCGGCCGCGCTTTCCGGCAGGCCTCGAAAGGACGACGTTTCCCTCGTCTGGTTCGATGGCGAGGAGGCGATTGCTCAGTGGTCGGATACCGACGGCATCTACGGCAGCCGTCATCTGGCCGGTAAGTGGGCCGCGGAATCCGTGCTGCCACGGATTAAGGCGCTCATCAACGTGGATATGATCGGCGACCGCGATCTCGACATTCTGATGGAAATGAACTCCTCCCCGGGGCTTCGGAAGCTGGTGTGGGATACGGCTGCGAAGCTCGGCGTGAGGAAGCATTTCCTCGACCTCGGCGGCGCGGTGGAAGACGACCACATGCCATTCGTGAGGCGCGGCGTGAATGCGCTCAACCTCATCGATTTCAACTATGGTCCGGGAAATTCCTACTGGCACACCGACAAGGACACGGCCGACAAGCTGAGCGCCGAGAGCCTGCGCGTAGTAGGAACAGTGCTGCTCGAAACCATCAAGGAACTGGAGAAGTGATGGAGGGAGTGCTGGTAGTGGACAAGCCGGAAGGATGGACTTCGCACGACGTCGTCAATCGTGTGCGCCGGCTGTCAAACACGAAAAAGGTGGGGCATCTGGGGACACTCGATCCGATGGCGACGGGCGTGCTCCCGTTGTTGATCGGCCGCGCGACGCGACTGGCGCAGTTTTTCAACCGCGGTGCAAAGACGTACGAGGCGGCCGTGCGGTTCGGATTCTCGACGGATAGCTACGACCGCACGGGAGCCGCCACATCCGAAGAAACTCCGGTCGACATTGACGTGGCATTACTCGAACCGCTGCTCGACACGTTTCGCGGAAGGTTCCTGCAAACGCCGCCGCCCGTTTCCGCCAAGAAGATAGGCGGCACGCCGGCATACAAGTTCGCGCGTAAGAAGCTTGAAGTCGCACTTGAACCGGTGGAGGTGGAGGTGTTCGAGTTGATGTTGCTTGAAGCCGCGGGCAGCGTTGCGCGGCTGCGATGCAGTTGCTCCGCGGGGACGTACCTTCGCGGCATCGCGCACGATCTAGGGCTAAAGCTAGGCTGCGGCGCGCACCTGGACGCCCTGCGGCGCACCGCCGCCGGACCTTTCAGGATCGAACAGGCACTCACGCTCATGGAATTGGAGGCGAACCTAGAAGACGCCATCATTCCCGCCGCCGATCTTCTGCCGGAATTTCCAGCGGTGACCCTCGACGAATTGAGCTCGCTGCACGTCCGCCAAGGCAGAAATTTTCCGGCGCCGCCGTTCCGCGAGCAAGCGGGATCGCGCTACGTGAAGGCTGTCTTCGGGGACGAACTTGTGGCCATCGGAGAGGCCGTGCTCCCGAATTTGTACCATCCGGTCGTGGTTTTGTAAAGGTGTCTTATAGCCTGCCCGTGTGATATCGTCCAAAAGGAGATTTGATCTATGTTTTCAAGAAGAGATTTTGCGAAATTGGCGCTCGCAGCCCCGGCGGCCCTGCCGCTTTGGGGTGCGAAGCCAAACTCCAAGGTGAATGGCGTTCAGATAGGCGTTCAGTCCTATAGTTTTCGTGACCGCGATCTCGACGGCGCAATTGCCGGAATGGTCGAAGCCGGCCTCAGTTCCTGCGAAATGTATTCGGGCCACGTGGAGCCGAAGGGAATGAAGCGGGACGAGTTGCGAAATTGGCGCACTACCGTTGCACTCTCCGAGTTTGAAACGGCGCGCAAGAAGTTTGACACTGCCGGTATCGATCTCTACGCCTATAATTACAGCTTCCGCGAAGATTTCACCGATGAAGAAATTTCGCGCGGTTTCGAGATGGCGAAAGCCCTTGGCGTGAAGGTGATTACGGCTTCCTCCAACGTCACGACGGCAAAACGCATCGATCCTTTCGCGAAAAAAGCAAAGATCAAAGTAGGCATGCACAACCATTCGAACATCAAGCCGAATGAGTTCGCGACGCCAGAGAATTTCGCCGACGCCATGAAGGGCATGTCCGAATACGTCGCAATCAACCTTGACATCGGCCACTTCACGGCGGCCGGTTTCGACGCAGTGGACTACCTTTCGAAACACCACGCGCACGTCGTGACACTGCACATCAAGGACCGCAAGAAAAATCAAGGGCCAAACGTTCCCCTGGGTGAAGGAGACACGCCGATCAAGGAAGTCCTACAGTTGCTCAAGGCAAAGAAATACAAGATCCCCGCGAACATCGAATACGAATACAAGGGAGCAGATACGCTGGCCGAAGTGAAGAAGTGCGTGGAGTATTGCAGGAAAGCGTTGGCGTAGCCGATGCTCGAGAGCGTTCGAAAAGCCGTGTTTCCCGCGGCGGGACTTGGCACCCGGTTTCTCCCCGCGACCAAGTCCCTGCCAAAGGAAATGCTGCCGCTGGTTGATAAACCCATCATTCAGTACGGAGTCGAGGAGGCGGTGGGGTCGGGCATCGGCGACATCGTCATCGTCACCGGCCGCGGCAAGTCGGCAATCGAGGATCACTTCGATGTCAGCTTTGAACTGGAGTATCTGCTCGAGGCCCGCGGGCAAAAGGCATTGCTCGAAGCCGTGCGAGCGATTTCCGACAAGGTCAACGTTGCCTACATCCGGCAGAGTCAGGCGCTCGGGTTGGGACACGCGGTGCTTCGCTCGCGCGATCTGGTTGGCGATGAGGCGTTCGCGGTTGTGCTGGCCGACGACGTGATAGTGGCTCCGACGCCGTGTCTTGCGCAGTTGCTCGCCATCCACAGGACGTTTCGCGCTCCCGTGATGGCGGTAATGGAAGTGCCTCCCGAACAATCACCGGCCTATGGAATGGTGCAGGCGGAGCAGTTGAGCGAACGCGTATTTCGCGTCCGCGACCTGGTGGAGAAACCGAAGGCGGGCGATTCGCCGTCGAATCTGGCCATTATCGGACGCTATGTTCTGACGCCGCGAATCTTCGACTCGCTCGCCTGCGTGGGCCCGGGAGCCGGGTCCGAGATTCAGTTGACGGACGGACTCAAGCACATGCTGCGCGAGACGCCTCTTTATGCGTACAAGTTCGAGGGTACGCGCTATGACGCGGGTGACAAGCTTGGGTTCCTGAAAGCGACCGTGGAGCTCGCCTTGCGGCGCCCGGATTTGGGACCCGGGTTCCGTGACTACCTACGGGCACTCCCGCTCTAACATTCGCAAGGCGCCAGACGGCCGGCTCGACCGCACGGACGCCATTAGAGTCGGGCACGCGAATTTTGGTCCACATTCGTGACGATGCTGTAGTTGCATTTTGGAAGGAAACGGTACATGGGTGCCCGTTCGGGTGAATCCCGGCGCCGGCGACTCTACCGGAGGGCCGGAAGCATGAGCCGGGCCTATATGTGCTTCGTCTTCCAGCTTCCGCGGCGGAACAAAACGATGGCCACAACGGCCATTGTGGCTTCGGCGATGGGAATCGAGAAAAAGACGCCGCGCGGCCCCAGGCCCCAAACCACGGCCAGCGTGTACGCAAGAGGCAGTTCCCACATCCAGTAGCAGAAAACATTGACGATGGTTGGAGTCACCGTGTCGCCGGCGCCGTTGAAGGCTTGAACCATGACCATTCCCCACGCGTAAGCGATGTTGCCAAAGCTGACCAGCCGCAGGCACTCGACGGCAACCCGCACGGTGTCCGCGGAGGACGTAAACAACCCCACAATCGGCTCCGCGAAGACAATAAACACCACGCCTTCCGCGCCGAGGAATAGCATGTTGTAGAAGGCCGTTACCCAGACCGCGCGTTCGGCGCGTTCCGGCTTCTTTGCGCCAAGGCATTGACCCACGAGCGTGGCGGCGGCGTTGCTCAGCCCCCACGAGGGGAGGATCGCAAAGACGACGATGCGGATCGCGATGGTGTAGCCCGCCACCGCGGCTTCGCCGAACGAGGCCACCAGCCTCGCGAGCCCGATCCAGCTCGCGTGCGCAATGAGAAATTGCAGAATGCCGGTGAGTGAGACGCGAATCAGAGTTGTCATCACGTTCAGGTTCAGGCGAAGGTGTCGAGCTCGTATCTGAATGCGGCCGCTGCCCCGGAAGAGTATGTAGAACTGGTAGAGGACTCCGACTCCGCGGCCGATGGACGTGGCGACGGCCGCGCCCGTGACGCCGAGCGCCGGAAACGGGCCGAGTCCGAAGATCAGACAGGGGTCGAGCACCAGGTTGATCAGGTTCGAGAGCCACAGGACGCGCATCGCGATCGATGCGTCGCCCGCGCCCCGGAAAATGGCGTTGTTGAGGAACAGCAGCATCACGGCCCAACTGGAACCGAACACAATGGAGGCGTAGCGGGAGCCCGTTGAGACAACCCGTTCCGAAGCTCCCATCAGCCTGAGCAAATGGGGCGAGAAGATGAAGCCCACGATTCCCGCCGCGATCGCCACGGCTAGGCCGACTGCAATGGCCTGAACGGCGGCGACCGAGGCGCCCTCGCGGTCCTTCTCTCCGATACGGCGCGCCACCATTGCCGTGGTTGACATGCTGAGTCCCAGGGCCACGGAGAATATCAGAGTCAGCATCGTCTCCGTCAGTCCGACGGTGGCCACCGCCGCCGCCCCGAGACGCGCCACGAAAAACACGTCCACCACGGCGAAGAGCGACTCCATTACCATCTCGAGCACCATCGGGATCGCGAGCAGAGTTATGGCGCGGCCGAGGCTGCCCTCGGTGTAGTCGCGGTCCGAGCCATGGATCGCCTCGCGGATGGATGCAAGGATTCCAGGCTGGGTATTCGAAGCTGGAGAAGCGGGATCGATTTCTCAATGATAGCGCGCGAGGCCGATATAATAGGCTCGATGTCATTTGCCGGAATGAGAGTTCTCTCGCTTGAGAGCAGGCGCGCCGTGGAGATGGCGCAACTGATCCGCAACAAGCAGGGAGATCCGATTGTCGCGCCATCGATGAGGGAGGTTCCACTCGATCAAAACGGGGAAGCGTTCGCCTTCGCCGGGCGGCTGTTCTCGGGCGAGTTTGACATGATGATTCTGCTCACCGGTGTTGGAACGCGGCTGCTGAGTCAGGTCCTTGAGACACGCTTTCCGGGCGGCCGATTCATCGACGCGTTGCGCAATCTGACCGTGGTCGCGCGCGGTCCGAAGCCGGCGGCGGTGTTGCGCGAATGGCAGGTGCCGATTGCAGCCATTGCTCCCGAACCGAACACGTGGCGTGAGCTTCTGGCGGTGACCGAGGGACGTGCGGAGCGGCGCATCGCGGTACAGGAATACGGCAGGCCGAGCGTGGAACTGCTCCACGGTTTGAGCGCGCGAGGCGCCGAGGTCAGTTGCGTCCGCGTCTATCAATGGGAGATGCCGGAGGACACCGCGCCCCTTCGCGAAGCCTGCGCGCGCCTCGCGGAAGGCACCGTGGATGTCGCGGTCTTCACCACGTCGATTCAGATCGCGCATCTCATGCGCATTGCCGCGGAGATGAGAATCGAGAGAGAGGTGCGCGGCGCCTTTTCGCGTATTGTCGTCGCCTCGATTGGCCCCACCACGAGTGAGGCGCTCGAAGAGTACGGCATTCATGCGGATCTGGAACCAAGCCATCCGAAAATGGGATTCCTGATTCAGGAAACCGCGGAACGGGTGGGACAATTGCTGGGAGGAAAACGATGAACCGGCGGGAAGCTTTTCGTGGATTGATAGGGTTCGCAGCGGGTTCGCCGCTATTCGGGCAGACGGCCGTGCAACCGGGCGGCGACGATCTGATGGGGCCGGTTAACGTCCACGAATTCGAAGAAGTGGCAAAGAGGAAGCTCAACAAGCTCGCCTACGACTTCATCGCCGGCGGCGTGGAGGATGAGCTCACGCTGCGGGCGAATCGCGAGGGATATAACCACTTTTACCTGGTGCCGCGCGTGATGACGGACGTGAGCAAGGTCGATACATCGGCCGAGATCCTGGGTGTCAAGATGAGCGCCCCCATTCTGATTGCGCCGACAGGCGGCAAAAATCTGGTGTTCCCGAACGCCGAGTCGGTGGTTGCGAAGGCGGCGCTTGCGAGCGGAACGCTGTTTTGCACGGGAAGCGGCGCGGAAGTCGCCGCGGACGGCACGGACCGGCCAAAGTGGTGGACCAATACGACCGGCCACGCGAATAAGGAAGCTGCGTCGAACTACGTGCGGCGCGTCGAAGACCGGGGCGCGTTGGGGATTACCGTTACCGTGGACAATCAATATCAGTCCAACCGCGACCGCAACAACCGCAATCGTTTCGACTACGGATATATGGCGACCGGCGTGCCGAAAGCTGGTGAGGTCCGCAAACCCCGTAGTCCGGCTTTGCCCGCCATGTGGCAGCCGCACACGCCGGATCTTACCTGGGACTATATCGACTGGGTTAAGGCTGCGACGAAACTTCCGGTGATCCTGAAAGGGATTCTGTCGCCGGAGGACGCGCGAATCGCGGTAGACCGGGGCGTGTCGGGCATTGTGGTCTCCAATCACGGCGGCCGGCAACTTGATGGCGCGATTGCCACTATCGACGCACTTCCGGACGTGGTCGACGCGGTTGCCGGAAAGGTGCCGGTACTCATGGATGGCGGCATCCGGCGCGGCAGCGACATTCTGAAAGCGCTCGCGCTTGGGGCGAAGGCCGTGCTTGTGGGAAGAGCGCCGCTTTGGGGCCTTGGAGCGTTCGGGCAACCCGGCGTGGAGCGAGTTCTGTGGATGCTGGGCGCGGAATTGAAGCTTGCCATGGCGCTGGCGGGCATGAAAGACCTGGCGTCGATCGACCGGAAACTGGTCAAACGCCTATGAATCTGTGGCTCGGGCTGCTCGTCGCGGCTTCGCTTTTTTCGGCGGAAACGCTGCACGAAGTCTGCTCCGTGTGCCATAGCGAACTGGTGGAACAATTTACAACGCATACGCATTTCCGCAAGGGCATGAGCTGCGATGCCTGCCACGGGCCGAGCGTCGCGCATCGTACGGCGACCGGTGGCGTTGCGCCTGACCGGATCTCCGCGCCGGACGAGGTGCCCGCTTTGTGCGGATCCTGCCACCCCGCGCAGCGCAAGGAATTCACGGGCAGTAAGCACGGCCTGCTAGTGCTGGGGCGGTCGAGGACTAAAGCGGCCAACTGCACCACGTGCCACGGAGTACACAATTCGCGCACGGCCGTTCAGACTGAGGCGCAGTGCCAGAAATGCCACGAATCGCTGCCCGCGCCCTGCAAAGGCGCACCGGCGCGAAAAGCGGCGGGTGTTTCGTGCGTCAATTGCCACTCCAGGCACACGTTGACCGCGCGTATTCCATTCTTCCCAGGTGCCGTCTTGCCGCCGGCGAGGCGGTAACGGAGAACGATGAAACGCCCGTTCCTGGTTCAGGTGGGGGAATATACGTCGCTCGCGTTTCTGCTGCCGGTTTCGACCGCCGTGGGGTATGGTATCGGGTATCTCCTGGACCGCACCTTTGGTACACGATTCCTGACCTGGATTTTTCTGCTGCTCGGAATCGCCGGAGGCTTTGTCCAGCTGATACGGCAGATCCAGAAAGACACTCAAGACGATGGGGACTGAAGAGCGGGCAGTCCGGCGGATGCTCCTTTCCATCGCCGTGCTGACGGCGGTGGGAGCGGCGGCCGGCTTCTTCTGGAAAGGATGGGCATGGAGCGGCGGCTTCCTGCTGGGAGCGCTCGCTTCCTACTTCAATTTCCAGTGGCTCAAGACCCTGACCGAATCCGTTGGCAAAGCCACTTCGGGGAAGCCCCCCAGGAAGCGGGTGGCCATATTGATGGGGCTCCGCTACCTGATCCTGGGCGCGGGAGCCTATGTTATATTGAACTATTCACCTCTGAATCTTGCGGCGGCGCTGGCTGGCCTGTTCGTTTCAGTGGCCGCCGTAATCCTGGAAGCGCTTTTCGAACTTGTCTATGCATGAAGAACTGTGGATCACGAAGCTTTTTAACGACTACCTGGGCGGCGTGGGCGCGGCCCTGCTTTCGCTGTTGAACGTCCACGCGCACGATCCGTCGCGGCCATGGGCGAATTTCGTGACCATGCAAGTCGTGGTGGGCCTTTTTATCGTGGTTGTGTTCGCGATCCTGCGGCCCAGGCTTTCCATGGATAAGCCTGGCAAGCTCCAGCATATTTTCGAAATCATTTACGACTTTCTGTACGAGCAGGCGCATGAGCAGATCAGCCATCACGCCGGCCGTTACGTAGCGTTGTTCGGCACCCTTTTCCTGTTCATCCTGTTCGCGAATCTGCTCGGGCTCGTTCCGGGCTTCGAGTCGCCGACCATGTTTCCGCAGGTGCCGCTTGGCTGCGCTATGGTGGCGTTCGCGTATTACAACATCAGCGGCGTTCGGGAGAACGGAATCGGCAAGTATCTGGCGCACTTCGCGGGTCCGATGCCCGCGCTCGCGCCGCTAATGATTCCCATCGAAATCATCAGCCATCTTGCGCGCCCGCTTTCGCTCACCATCCGTCTTTATGCGAACATGTACGCGGGCGAACAGGTGACGCTGGCATTTCTCGGCCTTACTTATCTCGGGGCCTTTCCGTTTCTTGGATTGCACGTTTTCGTGGCGTTCCTTCAGGCCTATGTCTTTACGCTTCTGACCATGATTTACGTGGCGGGAGCGGTAGCGCACGATCATTAATACCGGCTTTATGCCGCCCTCAGTGTGAGCCCGGCTGCAAGAGGATGACGGGAACCACCTCCTGGGGGCGAATTTTAACAGGGAGTAAACACAAATGAATACAAAATTGTTCTTTCTGGTTCTCGCGTTGTTTGTCTTCGCGACTCCGATCTTCGCCGCCGACGGCAGTACGAACTGGGTAGCGATTACGTCGGGCTTCTCGATGGCGATCGCTTCATCGGTTTGCGGTCTAGCCCAAGCCAAGGCCGTGGCCGCCGCCGCTGAGGGCATGGCGCGCAATCCGGGCGCGGCTGCCGCGATCCGTTTCGCGCTGCTGCTCGGCCTGGTGCTCATCGAATCGCTCGCGCTTTACACGCTGGTCATCATTCTGCTGAAGGTCGTTTAATTTTCCCGGAGGCCGCCCGCAAAAGCGGCCTCCGTCTTTTGTCCGCAACAAGGAGCCACTATGCCGGAGGTTGTCTATCGCTCGCAGGTCCGGATCGAGCGGGTTAAAGGCCCGGTTCGCAAGGCTTTCCTCCCCGCCGAATCCGAACCGGTTACGTTCGGCGTGCACAGCGAGATCGCCGGCTATTATAAGGTCCCCGCGGGCGCTTTTCCGCCCCACGCAACCACGCTCGATTACATCGTCGCCAGCACAGCCGGTTGACTCGCGGGAACCTTTGGAGGCGCGCTGGAGGCGCGTCAAATCAACGCTTCGGAAGGAAGGCTCGCCGCGGAAGCCACGGGTGAGATTGAGACCGAAGACGGTGTTCTGGTGATTCGAAGAATTCACGTGCGGCTGCTTCTGAAAGCGGCTCCGGAGCACCGGGCCACGGCGGAACGGGTGCATGGAATCTTCGCGGACCGGTGCCCGGTATACCGCACTTTGAGGACGTCGATCGCCATCACAACGGAGCTTTTAGTGGATGAAACTCATTCACTTGGTGGATGAAAATCATCCACTTGGTGGTGGAATTTCATCCACTTGGTGGTGGAATTTCATCCGCCAAACGTGGTAGATTTGGCTCATGATCGTCCGCGCCCTGGCCGCAAACGTCCGTGAGGCTATGACCGATACGCCCGTCGTTTTGATCAACGGCGCGCGTCAGACGGGCAAAAGCACGCTCGCGCGGAGCATCGCCGGGGACCGCGGCGCGGCCAATTACTTCACACTGGACGATCAGGCGGTGCTCAAGGCGGCGCTCGACGATCCGCAGGGTTTCCTGTCGGGCCTGACGCGCCCCGTGGTTCTCGACGAGGTGCAGCGCGCTCCGGATCTGTTCGTGGCGATCAAGGCGGCGGTCGACCGCGACCGCAAACCCGGCAGCTTCCTGCTGACCGGCTCGGCCGATATCCTCCTGCTTCCGCGACTCTCCGATTCCCTGGCTGGGCGCATGGAGATTCTTACTCTGTGGCCGCTTTCCCAGAGCGAAATCGACGGTGTGCCCGTATCGATCATAGACAGGCTGTTTGACGGTCCAGTTCCCGCATTCGCGAATCCGCCGCCGGACCGGAACGCGATTGTCCAGCGCATCGTCCGAGGCGGGTATCCCACGCTGCTCAGCCGGTTCGCGGGCGTACGGCGAAACGCCTGGTTCGATTCCTACATTACGACCATAGTGCAGCGCGACGTTCGCGACATGGCGGACATCGACGGGCTGACGGAGATGCCGCGCCTTCTCGCCGCGCTTGGCGCAAACGCCAGTTCTCTGCTGAATCTCGCCGGTCTTTCGCGGGATCTCGGGATCCCTCAGACCACTCTGAGACGCTACCTGACTATACTTCAGACCACGTTTCTGGTCCAGCTTCTGCCCGCGTGGTCCACGAATCTTACAAGCCGTATTGTAAAAGCGCCAAAGCTGGTTTTGGGCGATACGGGACTGATCGCGTATCTGACAGGCATGAACGCCGCAGGTCTCGGCGGAGCGCTGCCCATCGGCTCGCTGGTGGAGAATTTCGCCGTGATGGAATTGCGCAAACTGGCGGCATGGAGCCGGACGCGGCCGAAGCTGTTCCACTTCCGGCTCCATACGGGGCCGGAGGTGGACATCGTCCTGGAGGATCGCGCGGGGAATATCGTTGGCGTGGAGGTCAAAACCAGCGCCAACGTGGATGGCTCCGATTTCAGGGGCCTTCGCACGTTGGCGGAGGCGGCGGGTAAACGCTTCCGGCGCGGAGTCGTGCTGTATACGGGTGGGCAGACGGTACCTTTCGCGTCGAACCTCCACGCTCTGCCGATGGAGGCGTTTTGGAACGCTCCGGCGCGCGCCGGGAAACCGGATGCCGTTTCCGTACCTAGGCGCTCCGCTTCCGCGGCTCATCTGCCGGCGCGCCGTTAGCGCTTGCTCATATCGCGGATGTTGATGTCCTTGAAACGCATGTTTCCAAGGCCTCCGGAATGCAACTGGAGGGCAATCGAGCCATCGAACGACTTCGGCGTGGGATCCGTGAAATCGAGAACCACTACGCCGTTCAGGCGGGCGATGTAGCGGTTGCCGTCCACGATGAGAAGATAGTCGTTCCAGTCCGTCGGCTTCAGGATGTACTCAAATTCGGGGGCGGGCCAGGCGATCCATTGACGTCCGTCACCGTAGAGTCCGCCGGTGTGCTGGTTTGGATTGCGGTCGATTTCGAACTGCATTCCCTGCGTGACGCGCGCAGTGCCGGGCGCGAATTCGGCATGAACGAAAACGCCGCTATTGCCGGACGCTTCGCACTTGAAACGCAGGGAAAGCTGGAAGTCCTTGTAATTTTTCTCCGTGCGAAGGTAACCGTATTCTTTTGTGACGCCCTGTCCGTGGATGGTCCCATCCTCCACTTCCCATTTCTCGCTGCCCACCTTCACCCAATTGGTGAGGTCTTTACCGTTGAAAAGGGAAACCCACTGTTCGTTCGCCAGCGGCTCTCTCTTTTTCTGCTGCGCCGGCATCGCGGCCACGGCCACCGCGGAAATCAAGATTATTGTTTTCACCATAACTCCTCCCGAATTGGTCATCTTACCCTAAGACCGGCCCGTTCCGGGTAGCAATTGCCCGCCCGGGTATGCGAAATGAATGTTCCGGTTTGCGAGTTAACCTGGAAAGCCGCCGCGCCACTGTTCAAGTACAGATCGCCCAATCAGGCGAGCCCCCTACCACCGATTGACACGAAAGGTGAATGGCAAAGCCGTAACTGATACGTATTCCTCCCCGACGATACGGCCACAGCGCGGCGCGAGGTCGCCGGGTGCCAGCGCTTCCGGGAACTGAGTAAGCAACTGTTGGATGCCAATCTACAGATTCGCGAGTTGCGAGCGGTAGAGGAGGCTTCGCCGCCTGCCCAGGAAAGGAAACGGCCGAAGCGATCCAAAAGGAAGTCACGCGCGAAGTTAAACAACCAAAGCGGCGGATCGCTTCGAGACTTCCCGCCCGGCGCATCGTCGAATGAAACAATCACGTAAGAATGGGTTGGCCTTCCCTCCTCAGTTTCCGGCAGTTTCCCCGTCTGGACGAGGTTGAGCAAAGCCATTGGAAGCCATGCTTCAGGGATACTCGGCATTGGGTTCGAGCGGATAGAGCGGATGCCGCCGGTGTCTGTAATCAAAGCTCGCTGGATTGCCGCTTGTGACTCCGGGCGTGTCCACAAGCACGATGCTTCCGGCGACCGGCTCGTAGGCGGCTCTTGGCGCGACCACGCCCTTGGCGATCAGGATCCGTTTCCTTTCCGGACGGATTCCGAGGCTCAAGATCTGTTGGAGACTCATCGGCGCCATGCGCCGTGAGGTGAACACTACTGTGTGCTCGTCCGGCGTTTCCACTACCGCGGTAATTCCCTGATCGTATGTGGACCAACCGCCGTGACGCACCTCCGTTTCAGTGTAGAAGCCGTCGGAGATCGTCTTTACGCGGCCGCCGATCCCTTCGATAGTAACTTCGGAACGAACACCGGCTGCCACGCAGGAGGCAACCGCCGTGGGAGCGTAAAGGACAACGAGCGCGTTCCGTACTCTCTGACGCAGCACTTCATCGAACAGCACTCGCGAATCCCCTGGACTGCCGCCACCGACATTGTCACCGACGTCCATCAACACGACTGGTGTCAAAGGGGAGACCGCCGCATCCCGGACAGCCTGTTCCGGGCTCGGCAGAGCCGCCGCGAACTCATGGCGCCGGTCCCATGCCCGGCGCGCCATCCAGCGGGCCGCGCGCCGTGCGAGTCCTGAGTCGTGATCGGCAACGGCCAGAAACGAGGCGCCCATTTCTTCGACGTCCGCATAGTTGAAGCCCATCGCAACGCTCGCCGTCAGAATTCCCGGCCACCGCAGGACCTCTTCGAGATCGTCGTATAGCCGGCGCGCCGGCGCCACCGGAGTGTGCTGGCACGCAATCGGAACCAGCATGGGAGGCATTTCGAGGGCCTGGGCCGGCTTTGCCTCGCCGCGGATGATTCGGACTGCGAGACTCGCCGCTTCCACACCGCGGTCCCACTGGTCGAGGTGCGGATTCGTGCGGTATCCGATCAACGCGGTCGATTCAGCCGCCATCCGGCGTGAGATATTGGCGTGCAGATCGAAAGTGGCGACGATCGGAAAACCCGCGCCCAGACGCATTCGAAGGCGCCGCAGAATTTCGCCATCGGCATCCGGAAAGCTGTCCGCGACGGTCGCGCCGTGCAGCGCGATCACGAGGCCATCGAGCGGCAGCGCAGCTTCAAGTTCGCGCATCAGTTCGGCCGCCAGGCGTTCAAAGCAATCCGCCGTAAGAGCACCGCTCGGAACGGCGTAAGTCGCGAACAACGGGACGGCATTCGCACCGGCGCCTTCGAGAAACCCGCCGATCTCATGCCTGGCCCCCCGCCAGCGCTCGATCAGAGCGGCTCCCGTGGTCATGCTCGTAGCCGCGAAATGCTCGTAGATGGTTGGAACCGGGAGATAAGTATTCGATTCGTGCAGCAGACCCGCAATTCCGATTCGCGTCATTCGATCATGTTATCCTGCCTGACGTGAAAGCTCTCCTGCCACTCCTGTTTCTCCCCATTCTCACCGCGCAAAAGCCCGTGCTGTCGGAGGCGGATGTGATGAAGACGCACCGGTCGTCGCTTCTCATCGACACGCACAACGACGTCACAAGCTTCACGGTGGACGATTTCGATATCGGCAAATCGTTCGGGAAGCATCACACGGATATCGATCGGCTGAAGAAAGGCGGCGTCGGAGCCACGTTCTTCGCGGTTTACGTTGCCGGCAGATATGCGGAGTCGAATACGGCGGCCAACCGCGCCATGCAGATGATCGACACCGTGCGGCATGACATCGTAGGGCGCTACCCGGGCGATTTCGTACTGGCAGCGACGGCGGCTAGCATCGAGTCGGCCAGGAGAAAAGGGCGGATCGCCGCGCTGATGGGAATCGAGGGCGGTCACGCGATTGAAGACAGCCTGCGGCTGCTACGCGACTTCCACGCCTTGGGCGTCCGGTACATGACGCTGACGCACAACACGAACAACAACTGGGCGGACTCCTCGGGTTCGCCCGCGAAGCACAACGGCCTTACAGCCTTCGGGAGGGAAGTGGTGCGCGAGATGAACCGGCTCGGGATGATCGTGGACGTCTCGCACACTTCGGATAAGACGTTTTGGGATGCGCTCGAAACGAGCAGAGCGCCGGTATTCGCGTCGCACTCGTCGTGCCGGGCGCTGTGCGACGTGCCGCGAAACATGACGGACGATATGATCGCGGCCATGGCGAAAAAGGGCGGCGTAATTCAAGTCAACTTCAATTGCGGATTTCTGGTGAAGACTCCGGTGGGCGGCAAGCCCTCAGCCACGCTCGCTGATGCAGTCTCTCACATCGATCACGCCGTCAAGGTCGCGGGCATCGGCGGCGTAGGCATTGGCAGCGATTTCGACGGGATCACCTGCGTTCCGGCCGGCCTTGAGAACGTCGGGATGTTCCCGGCGCTGACGCGCGCGTTAATGGAGAAGGGGTACACGGAATCCGATATCCGCAAAATCTACGGAGGAAACACGCTGCGGCTGATGCGGGCCGTGGAGAAGGCGGCGTCGTTAAGAGACCAGTTATAGGCCGCAAAGCGGACCCGCCAAACGCCTTCTCGCAGTTCCGGGCGATACCGCGCGATGAATCGCACCACATCCGGTTTCGCGGCGCCGAAGTCGGATTGAAACCAGTCGAATATTTTGGAGACGGTGACTTCCCGCAGAGCTGCATTGATTGTTACGTTGCCTGGTTGGCTCAAGTAACGGGTCGCATCGTCTTCCAATTGCCGCTCCAGCGTGACCGCCAGGTACGGCTCGCGCCTGAGCCACGGACAACTCGATGACGCGCATACCAGCGCGAAGTGTATCCGGGGTTCCTTGAAACCGGCACGGATCGTTTTCGATTCGATGCCGTCAAGAGTGCGCTGAACGCTTCCTACGGTAAACTTTGCACGGAAAAAGAACGCGCCACGACCGATGAGTCCTTGAAGGCGGTCCTTTCGATCGGGGTAATCCTTTGCGAAGGCGTGAAGGACAAGGGCGTTATAGGCGTTGAGCCAGTAAGCCAGCCTGTCCTCGCGAGAGGAAAAAAGCGCCGGGTGCGAATCGGGACTTACCGCCGCCAACTGATCTACGAACTTCGCAAGGGGCGCGAGCCCGCTGTGGAGTTCGGAATACCTGACGCGGCCATCCTCCAGCACGTAACGCTTCAAGACGCCATCGTAGAGTGACGTATCAGGAGCGAGCGCCAGCAATAGCGCCAGAATCATTCCGCGTGCTGGCTCCCGATTGTGTAATTCCAGGCAGTCTTGATCTTCGCACCGTCGGAAAACTGAGTATCGATGTACTCGTTGAACTCGATCTTCTTGTCGAGCACGCCGGTTTCCATCATGAGATCGCGGACCATATCGAAATCGGGCTTGAGCGGGCTGAGCGAGTTATACATTACACGATCCATCGGGTTGGTTAGCGCCCACCGCAGCAGCCGCGGGTCCTGATTGTAGTAGAATCGCGCAACGAAATCGGCCGCATGCTCGCGTTCGGGACGGCCCTTTTCGAGCCAGTGTCCGGAGCGGGCGATGCCGTCCACCAGCGTTTGCACGGCGTCCGGGCGGTTGGCGATCATGTCCTCGCGAACCACAACCACGCAAGACATGTAATCCGGCCACAATTCGCGGGCGTGAAAGAGAACCTTTCCGAACCCGTAGACTTCGGCCTGGGAAGGATAAGGCTCGCCCATGGAGAACGCGTCGATCGCCTTCGCCGCGAGCGCGCCCGCGACATCGGGCGGCGCCATTTCCACCATCTTCAGATCCGAGGCCTTCATGCCGTACTTCGCTAACGCCTTGTATACGAGCAGCCGTTCATCGGAGAAGCGGCTCGGAATCGCAATCACATGACCCTTCATGTCGGGAAACGTCTTGACCGGGCCGTCCTTTCGGACCACGATGGCGCTTCCGTAGCGGTGGCCGAGATAAACGATGCGAACCGGAACGCCCTGCGCCTTGAGAGCGATCGCCATGGGCGCGACCATGAAGGCTGCCTGCATCTTGTTCGCAATCAGCGCTTCCTTGATTTCAGGGAATCCCTGAAACATTTTCGGGATGAAGATATTGCCGGAGGATGAGAAGCGCGAAATGTAGTCCGTTACCGGACAGGTGAGGTGGCACGTGACGGGAATGTAGGCAACGTGCAGCCTGCGCTTACTCTCGGGCAGCCTCTCGTTGACCACGTCGGACCAGTCGAAATTCAACTTAAGATGCACCGCGGAAACCACGCCGGTCCACAGCAGCAATCCCAGGATAATCCGTTTTGCGTCACTCATTGCGGAACCCCCAGCGAACCGATTTGAGCAGTTCAACTCTGCGTATCGAGAGATCGAGACAAAGGCCAATGCCACCAATCAGGAGCATGCCCGCGATTACCAGATCGTAGCGTTTGCCGGCGTTGCGCGAATCGATGATCAGATAACCCAGGCCCGAATCGACCGCGATCATTTCGGCCGCCACCACAACCAGCCATGAGATGCCAAGAGCGATGCGCAGTCCCACCAGCACTTGCGGCAGCGCTGCCGGGAAGATGACGCGTCGAAACAAAGCCGCGGGCGACAGGCCGAAGTTGACACCTGCATTGCGCATCATGGGCGGCACGTTGTGGACGCCGTTCATTGTCGCCACGACGACCGGGAAGAACGATGCCATGAAGATAAGGAAGATGGCCGCGAAGTTGCTGACGCCGAACCAGACGATCGATAGCGGTATCCACGCGAGCGGGCTGATGGGTCTCATCAGTTGAATGACGGGATTGAGCGCCGACGAGGCATTCGGGTACCAGCCGAGAATAATTCCGGTGGGGATTCCCAGAGCGATCGCAAGCGTATAGCCAGAACCGACCCGGAACAGAGAGTCCCCAATATATCCCCAAAGCAATCCTTTGCGGATCAACTCGGCGAGACCTCGTTGAACTTCGAACGGCGATGGAAACACCTTCGTGCCGCTGTAAATGACTCCCTGACGCCAAAGAATCAGAACCGCCACCAGCGCTACCAAGGGCCAGAAATAGGATTCCCAACGTCTCATGGCGTTAGACTTTATGGGCCAAACCGATTTCTTCGAAAATGCTGTCGCGCAGTTCGAGGTACCGGGGCGAGCTGATGTCGCGCGGGTGCGGAATGTCGATTTCGACGATCCGGCGGATGGTGGCCGGCCGTGTCGACATCACGACAACCCGGTCGGCAAGCTGGACGGACTCTTCAATATCGTGAGTAACGAACAAGATTGTTTTTCGTTCGGCTTCCCACATGCGGAGGAGTTCGCTTCGCATGATGAGCCGCGTGATCGAGTCGAGCGCCCCGAATGGTTCGTCCAGATAGAGCACGTCGGGGTTCACCGCCAGAGCGCGCGCCACTTCCACGCGCTGCTTCATGCCGCCCGATAGTTCCTGCGGATAGGCCTGCTCGAACCCTTCAAGCCCAACCAGCTTTACGTAGTGCGCGATACGGTGCCGCCGCTCTTCCTTCGGAAGCTTGAAAAGGCCGAATCCGATGTTGCCTTCCACGGTCATCCAGGGGAAAACCCCACGCTCCTGAAACACGAAAATGCGGCGGGGATCGGGTCCGTTCACCTCTTCGCCATCAATGGTGATACTGCCTGTTGTGGCCTTCAGGAAACCGCCCGCGATGTTCAGCAGGGTCGACTTGCCGCACCCCGAAGGCCCAAGAATGCACACAAACTCGCCCTTCCGAGCTTCGAGGTTGATGTTATCGAGGACATTTACTTCCTTGCCATCGCGTTTGAAAATCTTGCTGACGCCGCGGACGCTGATTTTTGCCGCCTCAACCGCGCGCTCCGGCGCAGTGGTTGCCGTTTGAGCCATCAATTTCCTCCGTAACCCCAACGAATCGATTTCATTTTTTCGAGGTTCTTCATGCCGGCGTCGAGCACGATTCCGATTATGCCGATCAGAACCATGCCGGCGATTACCAGGTCATAGCGGTTGCCGGCGTTGCGCGCGTCGATGATCAGGAAGCCAAGGCCGGAATTCACAGCGATCATCTCAGCGGCGACCACAACGAGCCACGCGATACCGAGAGTGATTCTGAGGCCGACGATCAGGTAGGGAGCGACCGCCGGGTAGAGAATTTGCGTGATCAGTTGCCTCTCGGACAAGCCGAAATTCCTGCCTGCGTTCAAATTCACTTCCGGAATGTTTCGCACAGCGTTCATGGCGGTAACCGTCAACGGCAGAAACGAAGCCAGGAAGATCAGGTAAATTGCGGCGCCGTCGCCGACGCCGAACCAGAGAATCGCGATCGGAATCCAGGCGAGAGGCGAGATAGGGCGAAGAATCTGAATGATCGGATTGAACGCCTTTTCCCCGCGCTTATACCAGCCGAGCAGAAGTCCGAACGGGATGCCGATCAGGGCTGCGAGTACGTAGCCCCAAGTCACCCGGTATAGGGACGCCACAACGTACTTTAGCAGCAACCCCTTTTGCGCGAGTTCCATGATGCCCAGCACAACGGCCCACGGCCCGGGAAGGATGGTCGAATCGCTACGCATGACGGAAATTTGCCAAGCGGAAATTAGCACGGCCATAGCGGGTAAAGGCAACAATTTGCGCGAAAGCGTCATTCGGGAATCCGGCGAAACTCCTCCATTATCCTTTCTGCGATGGGCGTAAGGCAAGAGAAATCGGGTAATGTAAAACTGTTAGTACTAAGCGACTAGTGCTTTGGTTTCAATGAGAAAGAGGCACACCGGGTTGCTGATCGATCGCGCGTTTTCCGAAACCTGCCGCTCGTAAGACACGCGAGCCGCGAATGGCTGCGCACAGTCCAGTCTGCATTAAGTTTATGACGAACAGCGCTTCCGTCCGTAGGGTCGCGGGTTCCTGCCACCCCGATCTTCGCAGCCGCTAGATCGGAGACGGAATTCCACACCGCCGGCGTCTGGCAAGTCCTGAACGGAAAGGGACCGAAATAGGCTCATGCGGGAAAAGCCCTGGTAAGAGTCGGTCGAAGGCAAGAGAGGGGATAACAATAAAGTAATTGGAAGTAGAAAGCGTTGCCTTACGATGGAGTCATGGCCATGGGAACCCGGAAGGACCGCGAACGGCAGGAGATGTTGTGGATGGCCGCCTCGGAGATCCGGGCAACTGCCGCTCATCCGTTCTATGTCCGCTTGAACGAGTTGTTAGACAGCAAAAGCCTCCGGGTGTTCATCGAGTGGGCCTACAACTATACGGCGCGAAACCGGGGAGCGCGCCTAATCACGGGATGTGAAAAATGATGACTCGCCGGCAACTTCTCACAAGCCTCGCGGCGGCCCAGGCCGCGCCGTCCCGCTCAGTCGCGAATTCGGTCCTCGTGCACGAGCATATTATGGTTGATTTCATTGGAGCGGATCAGATCAAGCCCGCGCGTTACGATGCCGGCGAGGTCTTCCGCGCGGCCAAACCGAAGCTCGACGAACTCAAGCGGCACGGCTGCCGCCGCATGCTCGAATGCACGCCGAATTTTCTCGGCCGGGACCCGCGGCTCATCACCCGCTTGTCCGAAGCGTCCGGCATCGAGATTTGGACCAACACGGGCCTGTACGGCGCGGCGAATCACAAGTATCTGCCCGAGTTCGCGCGCGAAGAGACCGGTGATCAACTTGCCCGGCGCTGGATTCGAGAGGCCCGGCTCGGCGTCGATGGGGTCAAGCCGCGCTTCGTCAAGATCGGCGTGAATCGCGGACCGCTTCACGAATGGGACCGGAAACTGGCGCTTGCCGCTGCTATCACCGCGCGCGAAACGGGGTTGACGGTGTCGTCCCACACAGGGGATGGCGCCGCGGCGATGGAGCAGATTAAGATCTTCGCGGACGCCCGGGCCGCCCCCGCCCAGTTTGTATGGGTCCACGCGCAAAATGAGAAAGATCACGGCTTTCACCGCAGGGCCGCGCTTGCCGGGGCCTGGGTTGAGTTTGACGGCATCGGGCCGAAGTCGGCCGCGTGGCATCGCGAGTGCGTCGAATTCATGGCTGCGGAGAAACTGTTGGAGCGCACCCTGATCTCGCAGGACGCGGGATGGTACCACGTTGGCGAAGCTGGGGGCGGCAACTATCGGGGGTACGGGTTCATCTATACGGATTTCCTTCCTGGGATTGATAGCGGATGGGTTAGGACGCTGATGGTGGAAAACCCGGTCCGCGCGTTCGGCGGCTGATGGGCGCCGCGCCGCCAGTCGCTCAAACCTCGTCCCGTCGTGTGGAGTGCTTAAGCAAGCCGGTGCTCGTAGAGCGAGGGCAAGTACACCTCGTCGAGAGTCCGGAGATTGATGCCCTGACAGCGGCCTGTCAGCTCAGCACTTCGCCGATCACGCGCCCGCCGATGTCCGTAAGCTTCTTGTAGCGTCCGGCATGCAGGTAGGTCAATCGGTCCTGGTCCAAACCCATCAGGCGCAGGATGGTCGCATGAACGTCACGGAGAGGAATCGGCTCGCTCGCGCTCTTCAATCCGAAATCGTCCGTTTCACCGAATGTCGCGCCGGCCTTGATGCCGCCGCCCGCCATCCAGACCACCAGTCCGTATTGATTATGGTCGCGTCCAGGTTTATCTGTCACCAGATTGTTGTCGAACGGCGTGCGGCCCATCTCGGACGCCCACACCACCAGTGTATCTTCGAGCAACCCGCGCGCCTTCAGATCGGTCAGCAGGCCGCCGACCGGCGCGTCCACTTCCCGGCAATGCTTCGGAATCCGGCCTTTGATGTCGCCGTGATCGTCCCAGCGGTCGCCGCCGGCGCCGTGCAGCGCCATCACGAAGCGCACGCCGCGCTCCACCATTCGCCGAGCCAGAAGACACTGGCGTCCAAAAGGCTCAGACACCGGGTCGTCCAGTCCGTACAACTTCCGCGTCGCATCGGACTCGCTCTTGAGATCGACCAGTTCCGGCGCCTCGGTCTGCATCCGGAACGCCAGTTCATAGGCCGCAATCCGCGCGTCGAGTTCGCCGCGGTCCGAGCGCTCCGCCGCGTGCCTTCCGTTGAACCATTGCAGCAGGTCGAGTTCGCCCCGCTGTTGTTGCGGTGTTACGCCGGCGCGCGGACGCAGGTCCACGATGGGCGTATCGCCGGGCCGGAATAGGGTGCCCTGATACGCGGCCGGCAGGAAGCCGTTTCCCCAGCCTGATGCCCCGCCGATGGGCGCCCCCCGCCGGTCTCCCAGCACGATAAAGCCCGGCAGATTCTGATTCTCGCTGCCTAATCCGTAAGTCACCCACGCGCCCACCGACGCACTGCCGGGGAACATGTTGCCCGTCAGCGTGTGATACACCGCCGGGCCATGGTTGTTGTTATCCACCTTGATGCCGTGAATGAACGCCATGTCGTCCACCGAATTCGACATGCTGGGCAGCAGTTCCGTCATCCACCGGCCCGACTGCCCGTGCCGGGCAAACTTGAAAGGCGCGGGAATCACGCGATTGGGCGCGGCGGAAAACGTCGCGATCTCGCCCACCGTACCAGAAGGTTTCGGAATCTGCTGGCCCGCGAACCTTTCGAGCGCAGGACGGTACTCGAACAAATCCATCTGGCTTACGCCGCCTTCCATAAACAGGAAGATGCAGCGTTTCGCCTTCGCGGGAACATGCCGCGGTCGCGCCGCAAGCGGATTTGGCTGAATGCCCGCGGCCAACAAGTGGGATGCCGCGATGCCGCCGAGTCCGATGTAGGACTGAGTGAGAAAGTCGCGGCGCGTCATGTCAATCAATATACAGGAATTCGTTCGAACTTAACAGGACTCGGCACACTGCCGCGAGCGATCCCGCATGCCCGGCGAACTTGTCGAGTTCATCCGCCCCCGGCGCGCGGCCCAGCACAATCTCAAATGCTCGCGCCACACGGGCGCGCGAATCCGCACCTGCCTCGGTCGCGACGCGATCCGCCAGGTGCACGGACTCCTCATGCAGCAAATCGCCATTCAGCATCGAAAGCGCCTGCAACGCCGTCGTCGTGTTGCTTCGGCGCTCGCAGGACTCGCTGAAAACCGGCGCGTCGAACGCCAGCATCATCGGCTGCGGCAGCGAGCGCCGCTGGAAAGTGTAAACGGAACGCCGCCTGTTGTCCTCTTCGTGCTCGTTCGCTTCCCACATTTCGCCGCCCGTGCGGCCGTAACGCGCGAAGTCGGCGAGATCCGCGGGCAGCGGCGGGTAGACGCTCGGACCGCCCTGCTTGAGGTTCAAGCGTCCGCTCACCGCGAATACGCTGTCGCGAATCTCCTCGGCCTCAAGCCTGCGCCGGCTAAATCGCCAGAGCAAAGTATTCTCGGGATCGGCCGTGTTGTCCGCTGCCGCGGGATTCTCCGCCGACTGCCGGTACGCGGCCGACGTCAGCATCAGCCGGTGCATGGCTTTCACACTCCAGTCTTCGTCCACGAACCGGTTCGCCAGCCAGTCGAGCAACTCGGGATGCGTGGGGCGCGAACCGTTTTTGCCAAAATCGCTGGCGGTTTCGACGATACCTCGCCCGAAGTGATGCTGCCAGATGCGATTCACCATCACGCGCGCGGTCAGCGGATTTTCCTTGCTCGCGATCCATTTCGCCAGCGTGATGCGGCGTCCGCGCGTGGGAAACTGGCGGTAGCGGTCGGTTTCAAACGCCGCGGGCTTCATGTTTCCGGTGATCGCGCTCGGGAATCCGGCTTCGACGGCCTCACCCGGCTGACGGTAGTCGCCGCTTATCAGGACGTGCGTAAGCGGCAGTCCCGGTCCGTTCGGCGGACCCGGTACGTTTGTGATGGAAAGCGTTCGCGGCTGCAAGCGGGCTGCGCGCCGCCGGAACACGTCGACCTTTCCCGAAAATTCCCGGTGCTTTTCGCGGACATCCGCTGAATAGACCTTGCTCGCTGTTTTCCCAATTTCGGCGCGCACGTCGTCTACGGTCAAAGCCTGGTATCGCGCCGCGTCCGGCTTGAGTCGATTCAGCAATCCCGCTTCGTACCGGTCGAGCGCGGTCTTCTCTTCCAGGTCCTGCGTTCGCGCGGCGTCTTCGAGCAGTTGATCGAAGCGGGCGATCTCGGCCTCCGTGAAAAGCGTCCGGGGCTTGCGGCGAAATTCGAGGCGCAGTTCCTCCCGTGTAGCCTTCCACTCGGCCAACTCCGCTGAACGTCTTTCAACGAGCCGTAGCAGCAGCGACTTTTCCAGTTCGTCGAGTTCCTTTTTCTCCGGCCCCGACTTCACGCGGGTTTGGTATTCTTCAACCTTTTTCTGCGCCCACTCCGCGAACGCCTTGTCCCGATATGGAACCTCGACGTCTTCGGCGCGGATAGCGCTGAAGAAAGCCTGAAAGCGGTAGAAGTCCTTCGTGGGGATGGGGTCGTATTTGTGATCGTGGCAACGCGCGCAGCCCATTGTCAGACCGAGAAAGACCGAAGAGGTGACGGTTGCGACCTCGTTCAGGTAGTTCTGGCGAACCTCGTCGGCCACGAGATTGGAGCGATCCCATGGGGCGAGGCGAAGAAACGCGACGGGTACGTGGCCCTGTACGTCAGGCGCGTAGTTGTTTCGCGTCTGGCTGTGCTCGTCTGCGCCGCCGAGTTGCTTAATCACGAACTTGTCGTACGGCATGTCCGCGTTGAAGGCGTCAATCACCCAATCGCGGTAACGCCAGGCGTTGCCGATGGGACCGTCGCCTTCGAGCCCGCTGGTTTCGCCGTAGCGGACGAGGTCAAGCCAGTGGCGGCCCCACCGTTCCCCGTACCGGGGATCGGCGAGGAGCCTGTCCAGCAGTTTCGCGTACGCACCGGAGGACGAATCGTCGAGGAAGGCCGAGAGTTCGGCGGGCGGCGGCGGCATTCCGAGGAGATCGAAATACACCCGCCGCGCGAGGGGACGTTTCGAAGCTTCGGGGGCGAAGGTGAGTTTCTTCGCGCTGAGTTTCTCGGTCAGGAACGCGTCGATAGGGTGTCCGGGTTTGGGCGGGTCCCGCCTGACGGGCTTCTGATAGGGCCAAAGCGAAGGCTGGCCTGCGCCTGCCGCTTGCGACGGGTTAAGCCCCCGAATCCAGCCTTCGATTACCGCCATGTCCGCGTCCTCGAGAGTCTTGCCGAACGGCATTCGTGGGGCGATGTCGCCCTTGAGCACTTTGACGAGCGCGCTTTGTTCCGGGTGGCCAGGGACCACGGCGCGTCCGTGTTTGTTGCCGCCCGCGATCACTGCCTCGATGGTTGCCACGGAAAAGCCGCTGGTCTTCACTTTCGGGGAATGGCACGACGCGCAATTAACTTCGAGCACGGGCAGAACCCTCGTTTCGAAGTCCGATGCCGCAAGCCCGCAGCCGGCAAGCGAGAAGCTAATAAGGAGAGCGCGCATGGTCACTTGAAGAATACTATACACGGTGGCGCGCCCGGCAAGGGGAGCATGTGAGCCCGCGACCGTCTCGCCTCGGCGGGCCGCGCTGCCGGTACCCCTGCCCCACGACGAGACGGAGGCGGCAAGGTCTCCGATCGGCGATCTCACCTCCAGCGCGGGCCGCCAAGCCAATTCAGAGTTACCGCCGCCATGATCCGTACCCGTCCTTTCAAGCACTTTGACTCCTCTCGGGATTCGTCGATCCGCGATTGAGCATGCCGGCGCTCTTGGCCTGCTCGAACGATGGTTTAGAATAACGATGGTTTAGAATATAGGCGCATGTCTCTTTCCCGCCGCAATTTCCTTGGCTCCCTGGCAGCGCCCGCGTTCCTGAAGGCGGCGTCTCCGAGGCCGAACGTCCTTTGGATTTTCGGCGATGATCTCGGCGTTGAACTCGGTTGCTACGGCCACCCTCTCGTGCGTACGCCGAATATCGATCGGCTCGCCAACGAGGGCATGCGCTTCGACCGCTGCTATACCACCGCGCCCGTCTGCTCGGCGAGCCGCTCAGCGTTCAATGTCGGCCTCTATCAGACATCTACCGGGACCCATCATCATCGCAGCCACCGCCAGGACGGCTATCAACTGCCGTCCGGCGCGAGGCTCCTGAGCCATAGTCTGCGCGACGCCGGCTACTTCACCGCGAACGTTCTCGATATCGCGCCTGGTGTGAGGGGGAGCGGGAAGACCGATTTCAACTTCAAGCTGGAAGGCAAGCCCTTCCAGGGGACACATTGGAATCAGCGCGCCGAAGGCCAGCCGTTTTACGCGCAGATCAACTTCACCGCGCCTCACAAGGGGCCGGCGTTCGTCGAAGCGCGCAGGCAAAAGACCCTGATCGATCCGGCGAAAGTCGAGTTGCCGCCCTACTACCCGGAGCATCCGGTTGTCCGCGATGAAGTCGCCAACTATCTCGATGCCGTTCAATTGCTCGATTCGAAGGTCGGAGTTCTGCTGGACCGGCTCGAACAGGATAAGCTGCTCGACAACACCGCAATCTTTCTGATCGGTGATAACGGCCGCTGTCTCCTTCGGGGAAAGCAGTGGCTCTACGACGCGGGTACGCACGTGCCGCTCATCGTCCGATGGCCGGGTGTGGCCGCAAAAGGATCCACGAACCACGACCTGATCAGCGCTGTCGATTGGACGGCGACCACACTCGATATCGCGCGAATACCACTGCCTGAGCCGTTCCACGGGCAGTCCGTGTTCGGCGCCAGGTACAAACCGCGCACCCACGTCGTAACCTGCAGGGATCGCTGCGACATGACGTTGGACCGCATTCGCGCCATTCGCGACCGGCGTTACAAGCTGATTCGCAACCTGATGCCGGAGCGGCCCTACACGCAATATAACCGGTACATCGAAACCTCGTACCCCACGCTGGGGGCGCTCCAGGAATTGCACGCCAAGGGAAAGTTGAATGCCGTGCAGGAGCAGTTCATGGCTCCCCGAAAGCCGGACGTTGAGTTCTACGACACGGAGACCGATCCGCACGAGGTGAAGAACCTGGCCGCCGATCCCCGTCACAAGGCACGCCTTAAGAAGATGAATGCGGAGTTGGACGCATGGTCTAAGAAGGCGGGAGACACCGGAGCCGCGCCGGAAGACCCGAAAGCCGCGGTATTGGAGTAGGCAGTGGGAGGTAGTCGGCTGCGTGCCGCACTTCAGCGAGACGGCTGAGATCCATTTTCATGCTCGTCCTTCGACTGGAAAATGCTGATCGCCCTGACGATCCTCCCAACGATCCCTCCGATCCGGGCAAAGCGGCCGGCCCCCGCTATCTTCTTCTTCGGAAGAATTGTTTCATGGGAGCCTCGGTAACCAGGGCCGAATAGGCCTTCCGCGGACGCCCTCCGCGCTACCCTTGACGTTGAACTCGCGAGTGGTGAACGCTGCGGCGCGACACCGGCTCTCCGGCCCACACAAGATCGGCCGAGATCGTCTCAGCCTCATTTGACATCAACCCCGCATTCGCACTACTCTCATTCGGATGAAACCTGTCGCCGCTCTGCTCGCCGTAGCCTCCATTCTCACACCCGCGTTCGCCGAACTGAAGTCCGCGCCGCCGCTTCCGCACAAGCTGGTCAAGGAGTGGGCGCAACTGCCGAAGGGCTGGAACTTCGGCGAATGCTCGGGCGTCGCCGTCGACAGGCAGGACAACGTCTGGGTGTTCAACCGGGGCCCGCACGGCGTCATCCAGTTCGACAAGCGCGGCAACATGCTCCAGGCCTGGGGCGACGGCGCCATCAAGTGGTCGCACGGCATTCGCGCCGACGCCGACGGCAACATCTGGGCAGTCGACCAGAAAGGCCACGTCGTGATCAAGTACAACCCGGCCGGACGCGTTCAGATGATCCTCGGCAACCGCCAGGGAACTCCCGGGGACAATGAAGCCAAAGAAGGATTCTCCGAGCCGACCGGCGTGACCTTCGCCCCGAACGGCGATCTGTTCGTCTCCGACGGCTACGTCAATTCGCGCGTGGTCAAGATCAGTAAAGACGGCGATTACATCAGGCACTGGGGCAGGAAAGGAACGGGCGACGGCGAATTCAACCTCGTCCACGATGTCGCTCTCGATTCTCGCGGCAAACTTTACGTGGCCGACCGCTCGAATAGCCGCATCCAGATTTTCGACATGGATGGCAAATTCCTCGGCAAATGGACAGGTATCGGGACGCCGTGGGGCCTCGCCTACTCAGCGAAGGAAGACGCGCTCTACGTGGCCGACGGCTTGAACAACCGCGTGGTCAAGCTCGACATGACCGGGAAGATCCTGGGACAGCTCGGCTCCTATGGCGCCGCGCCCGGCCGTCTCAACTTCGCTCATAACATCGCCGTGGATAGCGAAGGCTCGGTATACGTCGCCGAAATCAAGAACTGGCGCGTGCAGAAATGGGCGCAGAAGTGAACCGCGCGAGGGGTGCCTGGAAGAAATTGAACGGCTGGCGTCACCAACGCTTCATGTTCTATTTGAGCCTTTTTGCCTTTCTGTTGTGGTCCGCTACCGGCCTCCTCGGCCAAAGCTCGCCGTTGACGTTCGCAGTCGTTCCCGTTCAAGGGACTAAGCCTTCCGCGCGAATTGATCCGCCGCTGGCCTATGACCCGGTCGGCCGCCGCGTCTTCATGTTCGGCGGGCAGGACGACAGTTCTAACCGCAACGATCTGTGGGCGTATTCCATCGACTCACAATCGTGGTCGCAACTGAATCCACAGGGCGTCATCCCGCCGGCGCGGTTAGGCCACACGATGGTTTTCGACTCGGCGGCTCGGCGGCTGATCGTGTTCGGCGGTCAGGCGAGCGGATTCTTCTCCGACACCTGGGCCTATGACATCGGCAAAGGGACATGGGCGCAACTCAGCCGCAACGGCGAGGGTCCGAGCAACCGTTACGGCCATTCGGCGATCTACGAAACGGCACGGGGCCGCATGGTCATCTCGCACGGCTTCACGGACCAGGGCCGTTTCGACGACACGTGGGCCTTCGATCTCAAGCTCGAAAAATGGCAGAACATAAGTCCCCCTGGCGATCGCCCGCTGAAGCGCTGTCTCCACCACGCCGTTTACGACGAGAAGAACGGCCATATGCTCCTCTACGGCGGGTGCTCGAGCGGTTCCGGGCCATGCCCGCAGGACGACCTCTGGTCCTTCGATTTCGGCCGAGGCCGCTGGAGCGAGATTACGAAGAATCCCCGGCCCACTGGACGCCAGTGGTACGGGACGTCTTTCGACATCGCCCGCGGCCGGATGGTTGTCTTCGGCGGCACAACTGTGAGCGACCTCTGGGAGTTCGACACCGCCGCCAGCGCCTGGAGCCGGCCCACGTTCATTGGAGATGTGCCCGAGGGACGCTCGCGCCATGAAGGCGTCTTCGTGCCGGATCTCAATGCGACCCTGTTTTTCGGCGGTCGAACAAGCCGCGGAATCACGAATGAGTTGCTCGCACTATCGAGTCCGTTACCGCCGCGAGTCGTGGCAGGCAGTATCGGAAACGCTTTTAGCGCGGACCGGTCTTCGGTCGCGCCCGGCGAAATCGTCTCCGTTTTCGGTGTGGGACTGGGGCCCGCCACGGGCGTCTCCGCGCGCTTTGACCCAGCTACGCGAAAGCTGCCCACGGCGCTCGGCGGCGCTTCGGTTACGTTGAACGGCATCCCTGCTCCGCTATACTTCGCCGGAGCGGGACAGATCAACCTCCAGGTTCCTTACGAGCTTGCCGGGCAATCCTTCGCGGATGTGGTCGTGACATTCAACGGCGTTGCAAGCGCGGCTCCCGAGCGTGTCCGGCTCGCCGTTACGCACCCCGGCCTGTATCCGGGCGTGTTCAACCAGGATGGATCGGTAAATTCCGCCGCGAATCCGGCGGCGCCAGGCTCCGTCATCGTCCTGTTTGCAACGGGACAGGGTCTCACACGGCCCGCGAGCCAGACGGGCAGGGCCGCCGAAGGGACCTATCCCGAACCGGAGGCCTCAGTCGCGCTCAGGATCGCCGACCGCTCCGCGGAGTTGCTCTTTTCCGGGCAGGCGCCGGATACGGCTGGGGTGATGCAGATCAACGCGCGCTTGCCCTCCGGTCTGGCGTCTGGTGCGGCCCTGCCCATCGTGCTGACGATGGGAGCTGCATCAAGCCAGACCGGTGTGACCGTGGCAGTCAGGTAATCGAAGGCTGCCGCGCGGCTATCGGAAGTAGGTCAGTAAGTCCGGGCTTGAGTCGCATTCCGGAGAAGACGCGCCTTGCATTGAGTTTGGCCGGTGTCGCCCCCTGAAAGGCGGGCGGATGGGGGTTAGGAAAGCCCTGAGACCCCGGACGAGGTTTCAGGCGCCATTCGGGCGCGGCTGCCGGCCGTCGGGATTCCGCATTTGCGGCAGGCACGGGCTTTTCATCGATCCACGGCACGAACAAGCCGGCTTTTCCGTTCGTCGGCGCGCATCCCGTCCGCAACGCCGCCGCGGGAGCGCATCGAGCCGCCGTTGACCACGCTGACGCTCATCAGGGAGGCGCCTTATAGCCTGTCGTGCCGGGTCATCGGGGCCGTGACAATGGCCCCCGTCAGGTTCGTGGTCGATCTGTTCCCTTAAAAAATCGGCTCATAACGTGACGTTCCATGGAGGTTCTCCCTTGTTTCACGTGCATGAAGTATTCGTGCTCGACATTGCCAAAGACATCCATCCTCTCAGCGGCTTCAAACGCAACACCGGCGAGTTCCTTCACCAGATGCGCGGAAGCGGACATCCGGTTGTTCGGCCAGGCCGAACGTGTTGTTTTGTTTTGTTTTGTTAAGGATGCGTCCCGTCGCAGAAACTGCTGGATCGAGTGGACGAGCTGGAGGCGCTCGAAGGCATCAAGCGGGGACTCGCCGCCGTCGAAGCCGGCCGTGTGACGCCGCCGAGGCAGTTTGAAACGGAGTTCTGGGAAAAGCGTCGCTTACCAAGCTACACAGTGAATGAAGCCCGCCGGATAGTTTGGATCTTACAGATCCAGCACGGAGCGCTTCGGGACCTCGGTCCTGGCCGGTTGAGCCCGCTGTGTCCAGAGTGACCGTGCAGCCCCGCTTTCCTCTCATCGCGGAAGGTATAGTGAAAGGGACCAGATCGATCCGCGATCGCTCCTGCATTCGGTCTTCACATCCCTGTTCCAGATCCGCCTGTCCGGTACTCACGCAACGATCGAGCAGCGGCTTGCAGCGCTCGAAGCGCTCCTGCGCTCGTCGGACCCGAATCGCCGTGCGCTCGGCGTGGCAGGACTCGAAGCGGCGCTGGAGACCGAAGGCTTCCTTCCCGTCATGAGCTTCGATTTTGGCGCGCGATCGCGAGACTTCCTGACCTCGTCAGCAGTGACGGACGCCTCTGGTGGTTCGGCGTGGGCCTTCTCGAAGGCGCAACCGACCCGGTTCAGTTCTGGGATCGCCTTGTCGCCGCGCTCTCAGCCACCGAGGAGAGTTTGCGCAAGCCGCTGGTGCTTGGCGGTTTTCTTAACGCGCTGCACGCGAAAGACCAACGGTTGCCAACGCCCTACTGGATAGCAGCGTCGACCATCCGACTCTGGCCTACTGGTATCCGTGTCTTCAAGTTGAAACCTCCATTGACGAGAAGGGCATGACCCGATTAAAGCGCTCGCTGGCATTACGGAAAACACCGGCGCAGATGTACGGGTGTCTGGCGTATCGTCGAACTGCCGATCCGATTCCTGCTCGTGATCTGAGGGACATCATACTGGCGATTGCCGGGATGCCGGCAGGCTACGGCGTCGCCGTCCAAATTCTATACATGCGGATGCACTCCGACAAGGACCGCGGGGTCCCTGTCGCGAACGACCTCGTGGATGCGGGTTACGAAGTCTTGCGCCAGATCAGTTTCACCGCCATGGACGATCAGCAGGATTTTTGGACCCGTGAACTGTCAAAGGTCTGTCTGACTGGAGAACGAGGCGCGTACGCCGCAACAGAGATATGCAACAAGCTAAAGACTGTCGTGAGAACTCACACAACCCACGCGCAGGTCCACAAATGCCTCTTGGATGGATTGTTCATTGTCCAGCCGTACGCAACGCTCGACGGGCTATGCGGAGGAGATAGCGGGGAATTCGACTGTGGCCTCGGGATTCTCAAGGATATTTCACGCCATCAGGACGCGCTGGCGGCCGTGCCTGAAGCGGCATTGCTGGGCTGGTGCGATCAACACCCGCTTATCCGGTATCCCGGGCTCGCTCAGGTCGTTAGGATCATCGCCCACGCCGATGAGAGTCCGCCGCGTTGGACAGGTTTGGCACTACGGTTCCTGGAGCGGGCTCCCGACTCGGCCGCTGTGCTCGGGGAGTTCGTTCGCCGGTTCATGCCGTCCAGCGGTTGGAGCGGTTCACTCGCAGCGATCCTTGAGTCTAACGCCGCGCTTCTTGACCAACTGGATGCATACCCGACGCTACGCGAAGCCGTCATGCAAGAAAAGGTACGACTCCGACATTGGATCACGCGGGAACGAGACCGGGAGACCGCGCGGGCACGGTTGAGCGACAAGAGCTTCGAGTAACCGACTTGGACGCAGGTTAGATTGGATGTGTCCCCTTTCGACACCTCGGCAGAGAAACAAAGATCGCCCTTTCAAACAAAGTTGCCTATCTATTATCAATAACTTAACTTGAATTTTCGGCTTTGGCCCATTTCGCTATGGTATTCCTGGTTGGGGGTCTCCTGTGTCGGATCGAATCGCGGTGTGCGAATTTCAAATGGATCGGCGGCAGATCCAAACGTCTCCCGCCAGCCCCCCGTTTCTCTTCAAAAACAAATTCCTGCGTCACCCCCAACCGATCCACATAAAAACAAACCCCTTCCACCCACAACCAAACCAGCCCACCCATCCCGCCTTCACCGCACACCCGGCCCCACGCCGCTCTCCCGGATCCCATCGGAAAAATATTCCTGCGTCACCCCCCGCACATCCGCTTCAAAACAAACCCCTTCCAGCCACCCCGAACCAGCCCACCCACCCCGACCTCACCCACACCCCCCGCCCCACACCGCCCTCCCGCATCTCAACGGAAAATATTCCTGCGTCACCCCCCCACACATCCCCCTCAAA